>JACCEE010596494.1_pt1 | contig 10898 bp, 10 predicted proteins | sample 7449931 | NCBI WGS metagenome assembly JACCEE01 (sample SAMN15323457, study PRJNA562643) | freshwater metagenome | isolation source: river surface water | place: USA:Blue River Watershed | collected 2017-08-19 | reverse complement strand
ATATTTAGTGCTGCTATTTTTATAAAAGAATCGTTATAAAAATAAGTTAAAAAATGGTCGTAAATAGACAAAATAAGCGGCTAAATACACAAATATATGAAATTAAGAAAAAGAAAAGCTAGTGTAACCCTATGTTTTAAAAAGTATTATGCTTCTTGCATTGGTCCTCCCCCTTTAGGGGGTTGGGGGCTTCTTTAAAAACTTTTAAACACGCTATGTTAAAACTTAATTGATGACACGCCCTAGGTTTCAAAAACTTAAAAATCCCAAATTTTTATTAAGGTTAATCTTAAACTAAGAGCGCGTGCTACACTAATAAAAATAAACTCCTGCAAGCATGGGGAGCATAACCACTGCTTTTGAGTGTCTCACTCATGCCTCACCTTGCTTTCATTCCAAAGGACTAAAACACGATGGCACAAAATACGAATACAATTCAATCACTGGTTTCGCTGCAACAACAAATGCTACAAATGCTCGCGCCGTTTGGCTTGTCTAACGATGAAATTATTTCGCAATTCGGTCGCCTGTTTGACCCTTTTGGCTTAGTTCAAGACCAATTCAATCAGCAAATGTTTAAAACCTTCGATCCCTTTGGCATTACCCGCGCTTATTTAGACGTGCAACGGGCTTGGATGGATCATCCTGAACAAATGTTAGATTGGTTAACGCGTTTGAGCACCGATAGCTGGGCACTGCAATTGCAATGCTGGGAACGCATGAGCGGAATTAAGGTGAGCGATGTCGTGCCTGTCGTGGTATTTGACGAACGCTTTCAAGACCCTGCCTGGACAGAAAATCCTTATTTAGACACGATTAAAGAATTTTATTTATTATTCACGCGTTGGACAGAAGATGTCATTTACGACACCCCCGATATTTCTGACAAAACACGGCGCAAAGCTGCCTTTTGGGTGCGTCAAAATTTAAACGCCATCGCGCCCACCAACTTCTTTTGGACCAATCCAATTGCGGTGAGACGCTTCATTGAAACAGGCGGGCAAAGTGTTGTCGCAGGGATTAAACATTTATTAGCAGACAGCAAACACAAAACCATTCGCATGGTTGAAGAAGATGCGTTTGAGGTCGGCAAAACCCTCGCCAACACCCCGGGCAAAGTGGTGTATCGCAATAATTTATTTGAATTAATTCAATATAGCAGCAACACTGAACAAGTGCATCAAGTGCCGATTTTATTCATTCCACCGTGGATTAATAAATTTTATATTTTAGATTTAGGCGAGAAAAAAAGTTTAGTGCGTTACATGGTTGAACAGGGTTATACCGTGTTCATCATTAGCTGGAAAAATCCCACGGCAGAGATGCGCAACATCACCTTGGATGATTATATGCTGCATGGCGTGCTCGAGGCGGTCAATGTCGCGAAAAGCATTTGTAATGCGCCCAGCGTGCACGCGGTAGGTTATTGTATTGGAGGGATTATTTTAACCGCATTGATGGCATGGCTGGATGAAGACGTACAAACCAGCACCAACAATCCCATCGCAAGCTGGAGCTTATTCACCACGCTCACCGATTTTTCCAATCCCGGTGAAATTGATGTGTTCATCGATGAAGACACCATCAGTCACATCGAAAACACCATGCACAGCAAAGGCTTCTTAGACGGTGGACAGCTTGCCGACTCGTTCCGTATTTTGCGCTCCAACAGTTTGGTGTGGCATTATTTTGTGCATAATTATTTATATGGCGAAGACTTGCCTGCCTTTGACGTGCTGTTTTGGAACATGGACAACACCCGCTTGCCTGAAGCGATGCACGCTTTCTACTTGCGCGAGTTCTATTTAAAGAACAAATTCATGCAGTCCAACGGCGTGACTTTGGGCGGCAGACCGATTGATATCCGCAAAATTCAACAACCTCTATATGCAGTGGCGGCAGAACAAGACCATATCGCCCCTTGGAAAGAAACTTTCAAAATCTGCGGCTTAGTCAATGCGCCGATTCGCTATGTCTTAGCCACTTCAGGGCATATTTTGGGCATTATTTCTCCCCCCGTGAATCCACCAAAACGTCGTTATTGGGTGAATGAAGCGCAGGGCGCAACCGATGCCGAAGCATGGCGCAATCAAACCCCAAAAGTGCAGGGTTCATGGTGGGCAGATTGGGATAAATGGCTGCAAACCCATTGCGGCGAATTACAAACGCCGCCCAGCCTTGGCAATGCGCAATATAAAGCGTTATGCGATGCCCCTGGAACTTATGTTTTAGAAAAATAGGCATGTCGTTTGCTGCACTGTTGTCAGCGCAATGTCCTAAGGGGTTATGTTTTTGGAGCTTGGAGTCGTGCTGCTTTCCTGAAAACGCTTAAACTCATTGATAATAAAAGCCTATTTTTATCAAATGTTTTAAATGCGTTTTCAGGAAAAAAACAGTTAAAATTTCCTCTGAATTTCATAACTCCCGCGTCCTTAAGTTTTGTGAAGTCATCGCGGATTTTCTAAAAAGCTGATTTTGAATCAGTATCTGCGGTTTAGACAACTTCATGCTCACATCGAACTCACATTTAAGATAAGTAGAAGGAGATTATGATGTTGAATTTACACACCCTAACTCGAATAACAAAAATTTGTGGATTATTGAGTTTGTTAACAGGCTGTTACAACTCCATGTACGGCATCCCGCAGCAGGAATGGGTGCGCTTAAACGAGCAGCAAAAAAAAGCGGTGATGGATGATTATTATGCCCAACAACGTACGCAACAGTACAATGCGCCCTCTAATAATTATTATCCTGCGCCCACTTACAGAGCACCGAATAACAATTACTACAACTCCTATCCTACTTACACGCCCCCGAGTCGTCCGCGTTATTCAGAACAACGTCGATATGAATCAGAACCCCGTCGACATGAAATAGAACAACGTTCCTCAGACATTCGGACGCGTGAAGAATTTGCCCGTCGGGCGCGTGAAAACTCGAATTACAGAGGCTCTGAAGAAGCACGCCGTCATGAACGTAATGAACATAGGTCTGATACGCCGATTCATATTAATCCCCGTACTACACCGCCCTATCACAACAATCGTTCAGATGATGCACCGCGTTTACCCCAGCATAATAATACCGCACCCGCAAAGCCGATACAGCTGCCCCGACCTGCGACCGATTTTGCCGATCCTTGCCGTGGGGATTGTAAAAATCTTACACGCTAACTTTTGCAAAATCGCTTAATTATTTTTGGAGAGAGCGTTATGAAATTAGTACACGCAATCCTACTTTGTGTGATTCCTTTACTACTTGAAGGTTGTGCACCACCGCCTGTCAGGTCTGTTCATGAAAGCTATAGCACGCCCGCATCTGTTTATTATTCAACACCCGCCCCCGTGGTGGTGACACCTGCGCCTGTTTATGTCGCACCACGTCGCCACCATCACCACCATGTCACCCCACATCGAGTTATCCATCGTCCAGTGGTCGTGCATCGTCGTGTGGTGCATCGTAAACACAAAAGACACTAAACAATTTAAGGATTAACTTTCCAAGGAAGGAACGCTATGAAATTGCAACGTGAAATTAAAACTATTTTATACCTGTGTGCAATTCCTCTGCTCTTAGAAGGATGTGCCTATCCCTTCCGATCAGTGAATAGCAGAGAGCTTGATTATGCTCAGGAACGTGCTGCTTATGAAGAACCGCATCGCCTCATCACCGAAAGAGTCGACCCTAGAATTGTAGGGAAACACACCGCCTTCCCAAGCCAAGCGTCTGAAGCCCCGCTTGAACAAAATACTGTGCAAAGGCGAGCTGTAGAAAGCCCACCCATCATCCGAGGTACGCCTCTAATGCAAGGCCCAGTTCCTGTGCAAACTGTGCGCCCTGCCCCCGCAAATACTAAACCACGCTTGCCCGTAGTCGCGCCAAAACGGGAAGCGGTGCGTAACAACCGCGCCGCAGACAGTGTTACCCGAGAAGAACCCACTTACTCTGCGCCTTCCAGCTCATCATCAAGCTCCGTCTCCGATGAACTTGAGGCAATACGTGCTGCCCAAAAAGCCCGTGAAGCCGAATATGAATTGCAACAACGGCGGGCGCGAGAACTGCACGAAGAGCGCGAACGATACTACCAATCTGAACGTGTCTCCCGTGAACTTCGAGAAGTGGAAGAAAAGAAAGCACGCGAGCGAGAACATGAAGCACGACTTAAAGCGGAGATGGACAGATCCGCTGCTGAACACTCGCGTCAAATGAAGATGGATGCAGAACGTCAAAAAGCCTTGGAATATGAACAACAACAACGTGCCATTGCTGAGCGTGCGGCTAATGCTGCCAAACTGCGGGAAGCGGAAGAACGTCGGCGTGCTGAGGCAGAACGTGCGGCGCGTGAGCAGGAAAATTCGACACGGGAAACCCGTGAACGAGAAAATGCAGCCCATGCTCGAGAAGCGGAAAATCGCGCTCGTGCCGAGGCAGAGCGAATTGCCCGAGAACGCGACAATGCTGAACGCGCCGCCCGCGAGCGTGAAAATGCGACTCGTGCTCGCGAAGCGGAAAATCGCGCCCGTGCCGAGGCAGAGCGAATTGCCCATGAACGCGAAAATGCAGCGCGTGCCGCCAGAGAAGCCGAAAATCGGACACGAGCCGATGCTGAACGAGTTGCGCGTGAACGCGAAAATGCAGCGCGAGAAGCGGAAAAATCGCGGGCTGAAGCTGAACGTCGGGCAGCTGAAAATAAGGCACGAGAAGATATTTTAAGACGCGCTCAAGAAGCCCAAGCCAAAGCCCATGAAGAAGCTGAACGTAAGGCAAATGAAGCACGGGCGCGGGTGAATGAAGAAATCGCCAAACGGGCGCGTGAAGAAGAAGCGCGACGGGCGCAAGAGGCAGAAATAAGAGCGCGGGCAGAACGGGCACTTGAAGAAGCCAAGGCGAAACGCTAGCTATTTAGGGGAATTGCGCTAGAATTGCATCGGTCAATGAGAGGACAATTTATGAATCTTACCCAACAATTTATTCGTGCCGTTCAAGTTTGTGCTCTGCCTGTGCTGCTTTACGGATGCAGTTCTGCGCAACCTGTAGAAGAAAATCCTGTGGTGACTAAACAAACGCAGGATATGGAAGCCTATTATGCGCAGCAACGGGCTTATTACGAGCAACAACGTTTAAACATGGCGAAACAGCCACCTGCCGACATGAGTGGCTTCCCGCAAAAAACGCTCACCAGCTATAGTGCAAAAAAAAAGTCAAAATCATCGAAAAAACGCAAGAAGTCCCGCAAGAAGGCGAGACTGAGGAACAGTTGCGTAAAACGCATGATTTGCCCATGATAGCCAGTCCGTATGCAATTCCCAGTTCCAAAAAAGCTCTTGAAGTGACAGGCACGCCGTATTATGTCCCGACGGCATCGCCTAAAACTGCAAATGCAGGGGGGGCTGATAGCACATCGTCAAAGCGTGTCATGGGTGTTACACAGGAAGCACCTCAGAAAGTCGCAACGCCGCCCGCGCCTGTGGTAAAACCTAAAGAATGGCCTGAAACGCAATACGGGACTTGGGACAGCGGTACAACGCAATCCAGCCACAGCAATGTCAGTCATTCCAGTTCTACAACAACCGTAATTTATGTTCCCACGACGGCAACAGCGACGGCAACAACGCCCGTCAAACCTTTCGGCGTGCCGCTCGACCCTGTAAAACCCGTCACCCCTCCTACATTTTCAGTCGGTATGAAAAACGACAAACACAAGTAATGCTTGTTTTGATGTGGTACAAAAAGCCCTGTCGTTTTGAACAATGACAGGGCTTTTTTTAGCCGTCTCATTCACATCATCAAGCCAACTCTGGGAGTTTAAAATATGGATTTAAAACTGCTGTTCAAAAGAATTTTAATCACAGCGGGCATCCTGTGGGGGATTTACATCATTCACGATCCTTATCGCACAGGGCTGCCTTTTGGCACAACCGATTTAAGTTCCATTCAAGAAAAACTGGATAAACTACCTGAAGAAGATCGCACGCTGGTGGTTGAATATGTCACCCGCACCAATGGCGATGTGTTACCCGCTGCGATGGCTGACCCTGATGACCCCATCACCGCCCGCACTGTGCGTGAGGCGATTGCTTTGCAGAAAAATTTCCGCGTCAAACAAGATAAACTTGAAGCACAGGCACAAGAACGCGCCGCCATTCGCAATAAAGCCCTTGCTCCCTTACGCGCAGCTTTATCGGTGACACTGGAAAAACGCGAAATTTTGCCGCGTGAAGAATTGACCATAGACCCGAAATTTCTACAAGAAGTGCGCAACCGCGTGCCCAAACGTGCCATCGACAGCACGCCGATTTTGATTTCAAGCTACCGTTTAACCAATACTTCTGAAAACGTGATTGAAACCGTGAAACTGGGGGTCGATATTAAAAAACGTCCCGCGAAACCAAAACGCTTGATAGAATCCTTTGAGTTGAGTTTAGACCATTGTTATATCGACGGTTTCCCACAAAATACGCCCTTAGCACCGCAAGCCAGTGTCAGCGTGCGCTGCGGTAATACCAATAAACACGCGTCTTCCACAGACAAAGCGTATGTCGAAATGCCTGAAGAAGACTTGCTGCTGGAATACACCCCCAAATTAATTCGTTTTGCCGATGGTAAAAGTTTAGAATTCAAAGATTAAACTGCAATCACCTGCTAAAAACCGAGGACATGATGCCGCATTTATTCAACTTCGATTTTTCCTCGTTCCCCAACAGCGTTTCACTGCCATTAAGTTAAGCATAATTCAAGGGATAATAAGGCTTAAATCGCGGAGGAAAAGAAGCCCCTAAATCCCCTAAAGGGGACTTTAAAGACAAAATATTTATCAATCTTGATTCTGACAAACCGTGTAAGTTTAGCTTTTATTAAACAAGGTTAGGAGTTACGCAGTTGAATCGGTAACTGTTTGATTTTACTAGAAACACGATTGTGCAGCGTACAACACTAACTCATTGTAAATAAAAGAATTAGTGTTTCAACTGCGTAACGCCTACAATGTATTAAGCTTGCGCACTATTCCAGCACATATTCCACGGCTTTCTGCGTCAACTTATCACATTGCCCTTTTTTGAAATTGCTCACGCCACAAAAATACACCTGTATTCCGATCGCTAAATCCCCATCGCCATATTGATCCCGATAAGCATGCACCAATTGTTCAGGACAGGTTTCTTGCTTAAATTTGTAACGGTCACAATCTCGCTTAATCGCTTGATTATTTGGAATTTTATGCAAGCGACGTACTTGATCTGGGCTGAGGCTTGCGACTTTTTCCTCCGCCGTGGTGGGGGTTGATTTACTACAACGGTTAATGCCGAAAATCGCCACCCCCAATAACAAAGCAATTCCAAGCCAACGTACATAAGGATATTGATTTGAAGGATTTTTTTCAGCATAAGCTTCAATCAAATGGCTGACATTCGACCAATCATAATGCTCGATCGAGCAACCTTTGGGCGGTGAAAACTTATCCGCATTTTGAATAAAGCCATTCAAGGCAATGATAATGAAGTGTTGGCACTGATAAATTTTTGTGCAACCGTCTTCGCCTGAAAAATGGTCACCAAAAAATTTGATATAGGTGGTGCGCAGCGTATCTTTAGACACAGGGCTTTTATAATTTTTGACCTGAATCACCGCTTCCGCTTTGAGCTGAGAACGCCCTTTATAGAGCACAATATCTGCACCCTTGTCATTTTTTCCGCCCCCAACCACTGCGGTATAGCCCAAACCTTCGTACAAACCCGCAATAAAATATTCAAACACATCGCCTTTGTACTTGGTGGTTCTGTTCACCATGGGCGTGCTCAAAATTTTATAGATTTTATCGGGTTGATTTTTAGAAGCCAAACGGAGTAATTGTTTCGCTTGTTGGATCGCCGCTGTGCTCATGAATACGTTTTTAGACCTGTCAAAATTACGTGAATACTTAAAATACAAAGATTATAGAACCCATTTAGAGTCTTTAAAAAGAAGCGATTCGTTTAGAATAAATCTTTTTTAAAAATAAACTGAGAGGGCATGATCAAGGGCATGATTAAAATTGTCAAATTGCTTCCCAATTTGAAGGACTGGATTTAAGACCTTCTCGGTTTTAAAAACCTAAAAGGTCTCATGCACAATTTAAGCCGCATGATTTTTCATGTAATACTTAACTTAATGACTGTGAGGCAGGAGCATGGGAACGAGATAACTGCAGGAGTTACGCAGTTGGAATCGTAATTTCATGAGTTCGTAGGGTGTCTAGGGCGTAGCCGCCATGCACCTGTGCGGACAAATTTTGTGGCAAGAAATGGATGTTTAGTGATTTTTTGGGTTGTTAAAGGTGTATGACGCTTACGCTTATACACCCTACGCATACAGAATTTTTAGGTAAAAATGAATTTTACATGCAATAATTTACCCCATCAATCACAGATTGTTAGTTACAGACTTTGACCTTTCGTCTGTAGTGGAGATAATATAAGGCATATATTTACAATAAAAATTGAGGAGTAATTTTTATGTTTAAAATGTTCAAAGAAAAAAAAGAGTTAGATATTAGAGAGTGTAGTCACTTTAACATTCCCGATTGGGCTAAGGAAATTGAAAATAACTACACTGATATAGTAAGAATTTATGATGAAAAATATGTTGTCTTTCTTGATAAACACTCAGAAATTGATTGGATAACTTCTGATGAGTTTGACAAAGCTTTAGATAATAACGAGCATGGGTGGAAACTAGTTAACACAACATGTTCCACTATAAGACTCATATATACAGAAATCCCAATATACACATCAAGCCTAATCAAAACATACGTATCGTTACATCTAGGTGAAGCGTTGGTAGCCGCTTTTGACAACAATAAAGAGCTTGCAGAAAATATAATTAATGATGTTAGAAAAATTGTTGCGGATATTTCTACACAAGAAGCTAGAAAATTAATACTGCTAACATGCACATATTGCATTATGTATACTTTATTTGGAATGACACTTGTTGAGATAAACTACCACTTACAAGGTATTCAATTTTTTATTGATTATAGAAAATTGATTTTGTGCTTTTTTATTGGGGCGATTGGATCGGTTGTGAGCATTTTTCTAAAATCAACCAATATTGCTGATAATAAAAAAATTATGGATAAATCAGCATTACAACTTGAAGTTTGCCTCAAAATATTATCAGGTGCAATTTTTGGATGTCTTACTTTAGAACTTTCTAAAGCAGGAATGCTACCTATCAACAACGCTAATAATTCAGCCATTTACATATTTGCATTCATCTCTGGATTTGTGGAACGCTTCATTCCAGACTTCTTAGAAAAGAAAACATCTACCATAACCGAGTAAAAAATCATGCTAACTAGACGTGCATTAATTATTGGTTCTCCTGATAAAGATATTCCCGGTGTTAAAATTGATGTAGAGAACTACGAAAAGTTTTTATTATCTCCACTAGGTGGTTCATGGCATCCCAATGAGCTGGTTATTTTAGAGAATCCTACAAAAACTTCTTTAGTGGGAGAGATAGTTAAGCTAAAAGGTGTTGATTATTCCATGACGATTTTTGCAGGACATGGAGAGCAGCCAACACGCCACAGTCCAATTATTATACGCATAAATGGGAATGAAACATCCTCTGATACGTTATTACGAGCAGGTGCCCCAAAACACACTCTGATACTAGATTGTTGTCGTTTACTTCGGAGTGAAGTTTTGGAGGAATATGCTCGCGCCAAGATGAGCAGGCAATACAACGCGGTGGCTCCATCTACAAGACATTACTATGAACAGGCTATTTTAGCTGCTCCAAAAGGACTTGTTGTTATGTGCGGATGTGATGTAAATGAAACGAGTGGAGAATCTTCTACAGGAGGAGGATACTATTCAAGTTCCCTTGTGCAGGGGGCTGAACAGTGGCAAATGAATGATCAGACAGATTTGTCGAAATATTATAACATGTTAAGTGTTGCTGATGCTCATGAGCTTGCTAAGCCTAGAGTAAAGCGTCTATCCGCTGGTCAACAAAACCCAGCTATCGAAAAACCTAGAAGTTCGCCATATTTTCCGTTTGCGATCAATGCGCGATAACTTCTGTTTTATGTAGTAAAATTCTTAACACATTAAAAAACCGTCAGCCTGAAAGCCAACGGTTTTTTAATTCACTGCATATTTACGAAAAACTTAAAACAACTCATCACTCATTGCCAAAATCGCCACAGAACCTTGCGTCACTGCATGACTCAAGCCCGCCGCTTGCGACAACATGTAATCGGCATAAAAGCGCGTTGAAATAATCTTCGCTTCAAAAAACGCATGATTTCCCGAAGATTGTTGCAGTTTTTGCTGAGCAATAAACGCAGCCCGCGCCATTTGCCAGCCACCGACCACATATCCAAACAAACGCAAATACGCCACCGAACTTGCATTCGCTGCCTGAGGATTCTTCTCAGCATATTGCTGCACAATCCAAGCGGTTGCCGTGGTCAAAGCCTCTAAACCAGAGCTTAAACCCTGACGAATCACCGCAAAATCATCGCCGTGCACCGTGTCCAAATCCGCTAAAGTTGCCTTGATTTTGACAAATAACGCCTGTGCCGCCACGCCTTTATCTAAACCGACTTTGCGCCCAACTAAATCATTGGCTTGAATGCCCGTCGTGCCTTCATAAATCGTGGCAATGCGTGCATCACGGAAATGTTGCGCCGCGCCCGTTTCTTCAATATAGCCCATGCCGCCGTGCACCTGAATGCCCAAAGAGGTCAATTCAACCCCCATTTCCGTACACCAGCCCTTAACCACAGGAATCAACAAATCCACCTGAGATTGTGCTTCCGCACGCAGCGCATCATCAGGCTCATGTCCTGCTTTATCCAACAACGCCGCCCCATAATAAGCCACAGCGCGTGTCGCTTCGGT
>JACCEE011238002.1_pt1 | contig 10900 bp, 7 predicted proteins | sample 7449931 | NCBI WGS metagenome assembly JACCEE01 (sample SAMN15323457, study PRJNA562643) | freshwater metagenome | isolation source: river surface water | place: USA:Blue River Watershed | collected 2017-08-19 | reverse complement strand
TATCAAAGTGGGGGATCGTACCAACATTCAAGATGGGGCCGTGATTCATGGTACTTACGAAAAAGCTTCAACCACGATTGGGAATGATGTTTCCATTGGTCACAATGCCTTGGTTCATGGTTGTTCCGTTGGAAATCATGTGTTGATTGGAATGGGTGCCATTGTGATGGATAACGCGGTATTGGAAGATTATTGTGTGATTGCCGCCGGTGCTGTGGTCCTAGAAAATACCGTTTGCGAGTCCGGCTTTTTATACGCTGGAATTCCAGCAAAAAAGATCAAACCGCTCGACCAGCGGTTGCGAAATGTGGTGGAAATTACGCCTCCACGATACATGGAATACGCTTCTTGGTTTCAAGAAAACGATTCTAAAAATGAGTTAAAAGATAAAAATCTGTGAAAAATCTGCTAAATTTGAAAATTCCAACCACTATGAAAATATTCAATCTTATGAAATTATCTCGGAATTTCAAGATGTGGGCCATTGCGTTGCTCTCCATTTTGACTTTTGGGCCTCAGGTTCAGGCCTCCCACGTTTTTGGAGGAGAAATCACCTGGAAGGCAGTTCGCGACAATAATCCACAAAACTTCCGTCGCGATGGATATGGATTTATTTTCATCATGACCGTTTATCGCGATTGCAGCGGTATTCCCATGAATGGGCTTACTCCGAGTATGACAGTTCAAGGTAATCCGGTGGATAAATTTGGTTCTGTTGTAAATTCAATTACCTTAAATCCTGCTCCAGGACGATTAGGAACAGGATATGAAATTACGCCGATTTGTGGTGGAACAACCAGCATCGTTCGCTGTGGGGCAAGTAATCCCCTTGGTGGTGGCGGAGGTGCAGCGAGCCGTGGAGCGATTGCTGCTGTACAGTTTTGGTCCGATACCGTTTGGTTAACCGGTGTTCCTCCATCAACGGGGTGGTTATTCCAATCTTCGGCCGGTGCTATTCCTTGTTGCAGAAATGCTAATGATAATACAGCTTGTTCTGGTGACATGGTTTTACGTGCACGAATGTTCCCATTTTTTGTTCAAGGACCTCTTGGACAACAAGTTGGATTAAATGTTCAAACCATGGGCGATGGTTCTCCGGAGTTTGCCGAGGCACCTGCTGCAACCACGGTTCAAAACCCATCAACTACGGATACCGTTATTTACAACAACAACGCGGTAGATTTTGATCTAGATTTTACTCGTTATTGGATTGATAATCCGTTTAGTGGACTCAATTCTCCATGTAACTACAATCGCGGATACACCATCCTAAATCCCATGCCCGGAATTGTTCGGCCCTACGGACCTGGAATTTCAGCCATTGATACCCTAACAGGTGAATTGCGGTTTTTACCCCAAACGCAAGGGAATTTCCTTTTGTGTATTCGCGTTGAAAGTTATCGAGGCACCCAAAAAATTGCCGAAGTTTTCCGCGATTTTCAATCTGTAACCATTCCTAATTCTCCTGGTTTAGGTTATAATGCCATTCAAAGTCCTCCCGTAGTTACAGCTCCCTACAAAACTCCAACAGGTCAACCGTCCTATTCTGGTTCTTATTTTGTTGGAGATAACATCGAATTCGGAGTTCGTGCCGTTGACTTCGCGCCTTTTACCGACAGCGTGTACTTGTTTTTTAATAAAAATCCAGTTTTCGGGGCATTTATTCCAGGACCAGACACCCTCCGAGCTGATTCCGGTTGTGTACGTCCGCCATGTGCTGTCATCAAAGCAACGCAAGTGGGTTCTGCCATTACTCGTATGTCGTTAAACGGCGTTGAAATAGGATACGGTTTGGGTCGTAGAAATGCTACTCAAATGACGTTTAGTTGGCAAACCGGTTGCGGTAATATCCGAACCGTTACCACCCAAGGGAACCAAGCCTTTATCGACAAAGGAAACTATTCGTTCAACCTCACCGCAAAAGACAATCAATGTCCATTTAACGGACGTGTAGTTAAGTCGTTGAACATTGAATTGCTGAACATTCCCAAAATTGCTCCAACCCCACGTGGTTTGAAATTGGTTTCGAATGGAATCTTAATCAATTTCGGAAGTTTGATTGATGTCGTTAACAAAGAACCTCAAGACTCGTTGTTGTTTACCTCCATCAAAAGAAGAGCAAAGAACTTGAAGCAAATTCAAGTTTATAGAAATAGTTGCAACACAGGTTTTACTCGGGTAAAAACCATTGTTCCTCCATCCAATTTGAATGATACGGCTTTGGTTCACTGGTTTTTCAATTTCCGTGAGTGGGTAGATACGTTTGCTGTGAATCCATCTTGTAAACATGAATACTATTTCCGTGTTGTTGCCGGTTGCGATACCACACCGTCGGATACCTCAGCTCACTACACCTTGTTAGAGAACTTCGTTGTTAATCAAAGCGGTTCGGCGAATGTTACATGGAATGGTATTACAAAGTCACCACCTTCTGGAACAGGCGGAAAATACATCATTCAACGAAGAATTGGAAGTAATCCCGTTGCTCCTTGGGTGAATGTTGATTCGGTTCCCGCTAATGTCTTTAATTATTTAGAACCCATCATTGTTTGTGATGATACCGTTTTCTACCGTATCCTTTACCGTGAAAATATTCCATTGTTGCGCGATACATCATTCATTATCGATACTTGCGTTAATCCCAACTTGTTGAATACGATTCTAACTGGAAGATGGGCCATCACTCGCCCTGAGTTCTTGAATCCTTTGAAATTGGATAATTGCCGCAATCAGTATTTTATCATTGCTGTTGATACTGTTTCCATCGAGTCTTTTGGCGTTCCAAGAGGTGCTCGCTTCCAAGATATTCAAGCGCCCTCTACCTTAAATTGGAGATTCGTTAGCGTGGATACCACCAATATCAATCAGGACTTACTCTTGAAAACCGATACCACTGCTGCATTGGATTTCGATGAATATGAGTTTTTCATTGTGAATGGTGGTTCATTCAGTCCAATCGGAAAAGATTTGATTAAGAATCGTGGTTTCCTACGTGATCCAAATCGCAGTGGTGCAACTGCATCGCATACCTATACGGTTGTTGCTCGCGATAGTTGTAACAACACCAGCCCCATGTCCGATCCATTGGCATCAAGCTTTTTGCAAGGTGTGGTAAACACCTGCGGTGGTCGCATTGAATTGACCTGGAATATTCCAACCAATTGGGCTGGAGGAATCAAAGAAATTAAAGTCATGAGAAACGACAATAACGTTTGGGTTCCTGTGGCTACACTTCCTGCTACCGCAACAACGTATGCCGATAACAACAATTTGGTTGAAGGAAATTATTACTGCTACTCCATTTGGGTCGTAAATAATGTTGACACTACCATTATTGCGAACAGTAACCAAACCTGTATTCGTGCCGATATCATTCGCAAACCTAAAGATTTATACATCCGTTACGCATCGGTTGATACGCTTTCTCAAAAAGTGAAATTGGCATGGATCATCGATAGTACGGCCGAATTGAAATCGTTCATTATTGAAAGAAACTCAGGTTCCGGCTTTACTCAAATTGCAAATATTGCTGCCGTTAACCCCAGTGGAACCGTTCGTCAATACTTTGAATTTACCTATGTCGATTCTTCGGCAGAAGTGAATGCCGCTTCTCACGTGTACCGCGTAAAAAGCATCGATCCTTGCGATTCGATTTTCACTTCAGTGAATTCAGCTAAAACCATCCTCCTAACAGGCCAGGCTTTGGGTAATTTCACGAATTCGATGTCATGGAATGAATATTTGGATTGGATCAATGGGGTGAAGGAGTATGAAGTTCTTCGAAATGTGCCTGCAAATTCCACCATTTATTCTTCGGTGATCGCAAAACCAACCACCGATCGCAGTTTTATCGACGATGTTTTCTTGTTGGAAGACAACGATGGGAACTTCTGCTACATCATCATGGCGGTCGAGAACGGCATCAATAAATTTGGATTAATTGATACCGCTTTCTCCAATCGTTTGTGTGTAACTCAAGAACCTCGATTGTTCGTTCCAAACGTCATCGCTCCAGATGGATTGAACAACAAGTTTTATCCAAAGGGTACGTACATCAACAAGAAGAGCAATTACCGCATGGAAATCTTTAACCGTTGGGGTGAGAAAATTTATGAAACCACCAACTTTGAAGATGGATGGGATGGTACATTCAAAGGTTCGATCGTTCAACACGGAATGTACATTTACATCATCAATTTCCAAGATGCAAATGGAAGAAACCTAACCAAAAAAGGATATTTCCAAATCATCGATTGATGATTCACTACTGAAAATAAAAAAGGGGTTGACCGATGTCAACCCCTTTTTTTATGCCAAATTTTTTTGAACAAGGATACCATCGACAAAATTCCCTCGAAGGTGAAGCCAGTTTTTCAAGTGGCCAGCCCTTTCGTAACCGGCTTTTCCAAAGGCACGAAGGCTGGCTCCGTTGTCTTCCGAGATGATGGCCCACAAGTTGGAAATGGAAAAGGTTTGAGCCAAGGATTCCGCTTCAAGTAAAACCCGTGTTCCCCATCCTTGGTTCCGGTGCTCGGAATGGGCAATGATGATTCCAATTCCGGCCCGTTGATGCTGTGGGTGGTAATCGAACAATTCTACCGTGCCCATGGATTTCCCATTTACATCGATGATCCAGCGCTGTTGCCCGTGAACCGCCAAAGCCCTTGGCCCTTCCAAACAAAAGGCCTGCAGTTCCATTAACGTAGGTGGGGTGTTGGACTCCTGAGCATCCCGAAGTTCCGGGTCGTTGTCCCATAGGAATAATGTCATGGCATCTTCGGGCTCTAAAACCCGCAACCGAATTATCCCTTCCATATTCCTTCGAATACGCGGGTTGCGGGACCGATCAAGAGGATTTTCGATGTTTTCCCATGAATCCATGTCCATTGCACTTCCAAATTTCCTCCGGGGACTTGAATGGAAATGCGGTTGTTTTCTTTTTGAGAGGATGTTTTTGCTACATACGCCAAAGCGGCGGCGGTAACTCCCGTTCCACAAGAAAAAGTTGGTGCCTCTACTCCCCGTTCAAAGGTGCCTACCCAAAGGCTGTTCTCGTTTAACGGGGCAACAAAATTTACGTTGATGCCTTCTTTTTTGTATTCCGGTAAATGCCGGATGTGGTAGCCTCTTTGTTGGATTTCTTCCAGTGAAATGGGTTGTTGAATCCACTGAATGTAGTGGGGAGATCCGGTATTTCCGATATAATCGCCATTGGGTAAGGGCTTCATTTCTGCTGATGCGCTCATTTCCAATTGAATGAATCCGTTTTTGATCCAAGCTTGGTGTGGCCCATCGATGGCAATGAATTGAGTAGATTCCCCTGTAAATATCCCGAGTTGGTGGGCGAAATGAACGATGCATCTTCCTCCATTGCCGCACATGCTGCTTTCATTTCCATCGGAATTGAAATATACCATGCGAAAATCGTAAGGAGTTTCGGCCGTTTCAACGAGCATCAGCCCGTCGGCGCCCACCCCGAAACGGCGGTGGCAGAAGGCTGCAACCTCTTCGGGGGTGGGCTTCCAACCCACGGCTCGGTTATCGATTAAAATAAAATCGTTCCCGGTGCCGTGGTATTTGGTAAAGGGAATGTTATTCATCAATTGGGGGTGTGCAAACCACCGCAAACGTTGATCGTTTGGCCGTTGATGTACCCGCTCATGTCTGATCCCAAGAATACGGCCAAATTGGCAACGTCTTCAGGCGTACCCGGACGCTTCAACGGAATCATGTCGTTCCAGCCTTTGATCACCTCTTCGCTCAATTCACCGGTCATTTCGGTAGCGATGAAGCCGGGAGCAATGGCATTGCAACGAACACCGCGCGAGCCCATTTCTTTGGCAACCACTTGGGTGAAACCGATGACACCGGCCTTGGAAGCCGAATAGTTGGCTTGGCCGGGATTTCCATTTCTTCCAACAATGGAGGTGATGTTGATGATGGATCCTTTTCGATTCTTCATCAAGACTTTCATGGCGTTTTTCGTGATATTGAAAACCGATTTCAAATTGGTATCGATCACTTGATCCCATTGTTCTTCGGTCATGCGAAGCAATAGGGTGTCGCGGGTGATGCCTGCATTGTTCACCACAATTTCCAAAGTGCCAAAGTCGGCCACAATGGAATCGATCAGGGCTTCAGCCTGAGCGAAATTGGCAGCGTCGGATTTGTATCCTTTAGCTCGAACACCGAAGGCCTTCAATTCTTCTTCGAGGGCGCGGGCCTTTTCTTCAGAAGAGAGGTAAGTGAAGGCGACATCAGCACCCATTTCAGCAAATTTTTTCGCAATACCGTTTCCGATTCCGCGACTGGCTCCGGTAATCAAAGCCACTTTTCCATCAAGTAATTTCATGCAACAAATTTAAGCATCAATTTTTAATCTTCCCGTTAGGGATTCAATCGGAATTTGGTGGTCCTTCCACGTTCATCTTTCATCCAAATGATGAGATCTTTAGGAAGAAATTGGAGCGATTTGGTTTCGTTGGGCAATAGGCGAAACGATCCGCTCCAACGGCCATCTACCGTTCCCCATGCGATGTTAATCGGCTGCGAAGATTGGGATGAAATGAAAGATCCTGCAATCGACCAACTTGAATTTTCCAGCACGGTGCTGCTCAAAACTACCGAAAACGTTTGGCTGGAAGAATCGGTTTTGCATCCGTTGGAAACGGTTAATCTTGCTCGAAACGGTCCCGCCGAATTGTAGCGGTGGATGGGGTTTCGTGAGGTATCGGTGGTTCCATCCCCAAAATCCCATAGTTGGGAAACATTTCCCGTGGATTGATTGGAGAATTGCACGTGTTGCCCCGTGGTTTGGGTGGAAAATTGGGATTTTAAGGGAAAATTGGGAGTGATGTTCCACACGGAAAGGGAATCGAATACCACTGAATCCGACATGCTTTGAAGACGCAAAGCTGTGGCGTGTCCTAAGGTGTACATGAATGGATTGGCTAGAACCCGACTTTGGAAAATGGTGGAATAAAGTACACAAGCCGATAAGTAGGAACCGGTTTGATTGGGGTGGGAGTTATCGGAATCGTGCAAAACCTCGGTCGAATCATCTCGAATGGATTTTCTCCATGCCCATCCCACGGGAGCACAAAAAGCTTGATGGGTTTGAGTTAGTTGCAAATAGGTTTCTCGAAGTCGCCAGCTCATTCCTTCGTAGGTGCAAATGGGCGGGTAGGAAGCGCAATTGGATTGATCGCCATAACGCCGACCCCAGGTCATGAAAAAAACCACTTTTCCGCAAGGAGAGTATTTTTTGATAGAATCCACCAAACGTTGGGCATAAGGAAAAACTTCTACAGCGGTTTGGGAGGGAGGAAAGGCGGGGCGTTGACTTTGCTCTTGGAGCACCACGAAATCCCACCCGCCTTGTCGAATTTTTGCCATGGTTGTTGGATCAGTACTGTGGTTTTGAAACGTATATCCGCCCACCAGGGCAGAATCTACCACCATGCTTTTCCCTCCAATGGTGGCCAGGGATTGAATGAGGGACGGAAGTCCGTTCACATAGGTGTACGAGTTACCAATGAACAATACCCGGGTTTGGGTCCAGCCGATGTTGGCCAAAAGGCTAATCGCAAGAAAAAAAATCCACTTCATAAGGGAGAAAGAAAGGTTGAAAATACACTTTTTTGATGATGAATAGGTAAAAAAAGTTCAAGTAGTATCGACATTTCTGCTGTTAATTTTTTCAAGGTGTAAGAAATGTGGGAACTACTTTTTGGCAAGTGAAGGGGTTTGTTTGCATCTTTGCACATGCAAAAAGTATTGATCATCGATTCGGGTTCCCAATACACCCAATTGATTGCCCGTCGGGTACGTGAGCAGCAAGTTTACTGCGAAATTCATCCTTTTCATACCGCACCTGCCCCCGATGCCGATACCATTGGTGTCATTTTTTCTGGCTCTCCGGCCTCGGTTCACGATGCCAATGCTCCTCAACTCACGGTAGATCAATACGCTCACTTGCCCATTTTGGGTGTTTGTTACGGAGCCCAATATTTGGCCCAGGTCAATGGAGGTGCTGTGATTCGTTCCCAAATTCGGGAGTACGGACGAGCTCATTTGAATTCGGTTGATTCGACCTGTCCGCTTTTCAAGCATATTCCAGCGGGGAGTCAGGTTTGGATGAGCCACGGCGATACCATTGGAACGTTGCCTGCGGGCACCAAAGTAGTAGCGTCTACCGACCATGTTGAAAATGCTGCCTATGTTTTCGAAGGGAAACCACATTATGCCATCCAATTTCACCCTGAAGTAACGCATTCCCTCGATGGAAAGCAGTTGATCGAAAATTTCTTGGTGGAGATTTGCGGTGCTCATCGGGATTGGACTTCCGAAAATTACATCGATGCGACCTTGCAGCAATTGAAGGATCAAGTAGGAACCGATACGGTGGTGATGGGTTTGTCGGGCGGAGTTGATTCTACCGTTGCGGCTACGTTATTGTCGAGAGCCATTGGAAATCAATTGGTTTGCATTTTTATCGACAATGGTTTATTGAGAAAAGACGAGTATGAGGCCGTTTTGGAAAGCTATAAAAACCAAGGGCTCAACATCATTGGAGTGGATGCCAAGCAACGTTTTTATGATGCGTTGACCGGAATTTCAGATCCAGAACAAAAGCGTAAAACCATCGGCCGCGTTTTCATTGAGGTATTCGATGAAGAAGCGAATAAAATCGATGGAGCTCGTTGGTTGGGTCAGGGAACCATCTATCCCGATGTTATTGAATCGATGACGGTTCATGGTCCTTCGGCCACCATTAAATCGCACCACAACGTGGGCGGTCTTCCCGAAGACATGAAGCTGAAGGTGGTTGAACCGCTTCGCAGTTTATTCAAAGATGAAGTTCGTTTGGTTGGACGTGCATTGGGTTTGCCTAACACGCTTTTGGGACGACATCCGTTTCCGGGTCCGGGATTGGCCATTCGTATTTTGGGCGATATCACGGCAGATAAAGTTCGGATTCTTCAGGAGGCCGATGCCATTTTCATTCAGAATTTGAAGGACAGCAATTGGTACGATAGGGTTTGGCAAGCAGGCGCGATTTTCCTTCCTGTTCAAAGCGTGGGAGTGATGGGCGACGAGCGTACTTACGAGCACGTGATTTGTTTGCGTGCTGTTCAATCGGTAGACGGCATGACGGCCGATTGGAGTCATTTGCCGTATGAGCTGTTGGGTAAGATTTCGAACGAGATCATCAATCAGGTAAAAGGAATTAACCGGGTGGTGTACGATATTTCATCGAAACCGCCGGCAACGATTGAGTGGGAATAAAAACGATAAAGGGCGCGAAAGCGCCCTTTATCGTTGGATTTGGCGTTGCGGCCGACCGATCTCGACGTTGCGACCGACCGATCTTGACGTTGAGGCCGACCTGCGTGTCGGCCTTTTTTCTAGCCTATATTTTTTGACGACACCAAAAATATAATCGAAACCGGGGACTGCCCTTCAACCATCAAAACGTTATCGTAAACGGGGGCTATCCTACGACACGGCTCAGGGACTGCCCTTCGACACAGCTCAGGGACCGCCCTTCGACACAGCTCAGGGACCGCCGCCCTAAGTTGTCGCAAACGGGGGCTACCGCCCCCTACCCAAGTCAAATTTACGGCATTTCAAGTTCGTAGCCGTATCGTAAACGTTTATAAACGGTTAGAAACGTTTACTTACGTTTTTAAACGTTTCATTTACGACTAATTTCTCCAAAAAGCCTTAAATTGCCCTCGGTGGGGGAGGGGATTTATCCCCCAGAAGTCAAATTTATTTTTTTTATAAGAGGTCCCTGACTGATCCCTGAGGAATCGCGAAGGGAGATGGTCGGTGTCTGAGGCGCTCGAATACACCGGAACGAGGTCGTGTCAGACACCGGATTTGTCTTCGCCCAGTAAATGTTGGAAAATAGCCGACTTCAGCACGTCTCGGGTTTCCTCCCTTATCGATGTCATCTTCATGCAATAACCGGTGATGCTCACTTGAGGAAGAAGCGCGGCATACTCGTTTTTCAAATAATTTCGGTCGCTAAGTCCCATAAAATAAATCGAAATGCCCGAGTTCGTGGCACTCAACCCCAACCGATAAAAAGTGGTTGCTTTTTTCGTTGGCAAGACGGTCCTTCCGTATCCGATATTTGGGTGGGTAACTACTTTCCCTTCGGCATTTCGGCCGTCCAAAAACCAAAGTTCCAGGTGAGGAAAGGCCGAAACAATGGATGAATGCAAGGATGTTAGGGCTTCCCGTTTTTGATCGGGCAGCGAATCCAAAAAAGCTTGAATCTGTTTCTGTTGATTTTCCAAGTGATTACAACTTCAACAACGCCCTGAGTCGCGCATTTTCGGCCTCCAACAGGGCGATGTATTTTTCGGTGTGCTGCGAAACCTGATTGTGAAAATGGGGTTCATCGGCACCGGCGCCTTGCACCAGGTTATTGTTCGAAATATTGAAAACCTTTGATACGTCAAAATTGAGGATTTTAGGCACTTCCACCTCTAAAATTTCGGAAATCTTGAACAGCTTAGAAACGGATATTTCCGATTCTCCCCGCTCAATTTTCGAATAGCCCGACAAACTCAAGTCCAATTCAGCGGCCATGGCTTCCCGAGTAAACCCTTTCAATTCCCTCAAACGTTTGATGTTGGCGGCTACTTCTTTCATACCGCTAAAGTAGTAATAAAGTTGGATTAGTGGTAAGTTAATTTTTTGGGTTGTGTTATTATTTATTCCAATCCAATAATTTTGGACTCATTAACAAAAAAATATTTTATGAAAAACTACTTTTTTACAGTCTTAACATTTATTCTTTGCAATTCAGTTTTTGGACAAACAGTGAAAATCGGAAATCAAGTATGGATGACAAAAAACCTTAATGTTGCAAAATTCAAAAATGGGC
>JACCEE011086828.1_pt1 | contig 10900 bp, 9 predicted proteins | sample 7449931 | NCBI WGS metagenome assembly JACCEE01 (sample SAMN15323457, study PRJNA562643) | freshwater metagenome | isolation source: river surface water | place: USA:Blue River Watershed | collected 2017-08-19 | reverse complement strand
GCCAACTTGGCGGCCCCTCGTTTCCGAAAATTAGTAAGCCAAGCAATCTGCGATTTCTGTTTGACCGATTGACGGGCTTGTTTTAGACTGACACTGTTACTTCATGAGAGAAAAACAATGAAACCCATAAAAACGGTCTATTATTCAGACGAATTGACGGACGATTTCGCCGGAACGGATATCCAAACCAAACATGTCGATGGCCGCATGAAATATGTGAACCATAATCCGGTATGGAATTTTTTCGCTTTTTTACTTTACTATATGCTTGCTTTACCGATCGTGTGGCTGGTAGCAAAAGTCCGTTTCGGCCTTAAGGTCAAACATCGGAAAAACTTGCGGTTAGCTCGCAAAACAGGTTATTTTCTCTATGGGAACCATACGCAAGCGGTTGATTCGGTTACGCCGGCCATTTTGGCTGCTCCTAAAAAAGCTTATCTCATCGCCGACCCGGATGCGGTATCGATTAAAGGGTTGAAAAACATTGTTTTGATGTTGGGAGCCATACCGGTTCCGGATACTTTAGGCGGAATGAAGTTGTTGATGTCCACCGTGGAAAAACGGATTCGCCAAAAGAGTGTCGTCGCCATCTATCCCGAAGCCCATATATGGCCTTATTACAACGGTATCCGTAATTTTCCCTCGACTTCTTTCCGCTATCCCTTGAAGTTGGATGTTCCTGTGTTTGCGATGGTCACGACCTATCGTGAGCGGAAAGGTCATAAACGGCCGGGGATGACCCTCACCATCAGCGAACCATTTTATCCCAATAAAAACTTGGGCTTTAAAGAGGCCCAAGAAGACCTTCGCGATCGCGTTTATGGGTTTATGAAAAAAGTTTCATTGACCGAACAAAACGTTGAATATATCCATTACGAACAACGCCCAAAATAATATCCGTAAAATCTTTATTTTTTGTTTTTGCCTTTTGGTCTATCCCAAAAGGCTTTTTTAATGCTAGGATAAAAACAGTCAATAGGAATTCACATATGCACAAACAAGCAAAAGCCATTTCTGGCCGCAATCTCTTGCTCATCTGGGTTTTAGGCATGGCAGGACAAATCTGCTGGAACGTTGAGAATCAATGGTTCAACACCTTCGTCTACGCCGAAATCGCGCCAAACTCCGCGATTGTCAATTGGATGGTTGCGATCAGCGCCATCGTCACAACATTCTCAACGTTCTTCTTCGGGACGTTGTCGGATCGACTGGGAAAAAGAAAGCCATTGATGGCCATCGGCTACATGCTCTGGGGCGTTTTTACCGTCATCTACGGCTTGACTTCCTATGTTCCGCATTCGATTGACAGTTATGTCATGTTAGCGGCCATTATGCTGATTCTGGCCGACGCCATCATGAGCTTCTTCGGTTCGATGGGCAATGACTCCGGCTTCAATGCTTGGCTTAGCGATATGTTGAATGATCACAATAAAAGCGCTATCGGAACCGCATTAGCGGTGCAACCGGTTTTGGGAACGATTATCGGAACAGTGATCGGCGGCATCATCGTTGCCACCTTCGGCTATGTGGTTTTCTTCCTCTGCATGGGCATCCTCGTGATTCTGATCGGTATTCTTTCGATTTTCACGGTCAAAGATTCGCCCAAACTGAAATCGTTCAAAAATGGGTCCTTCTGGCATCAATTCGCCAGCGCCTTTGATTTCAAACGGTTTTTTCGGATGCGAGAACTTCTCTTGCTCAACATCGTGGTCGCTGTTTTCTTTATTGCTTTCAATGTCTATTTCGTGCACATAGGGAACATCTTTATTTATAAATACGGATTTGCCGCGGATATGTTTGGCTACATCGAGGGTGCGGCTTTGATTTTAGGCGTTTTTTGCACGATTCCCGCAGGTCATTTCATCAAAAAGAACAAATCACCTGGCTTGTTAGCGGTTATTTTCGGAATCAACATCGTGGGCCTTGTCGTTTTCTATCTTTGGGGCAACGGCTCGGATCCGGTCAACCTTTTCTCGGCCGCCAATATCCCACTCTTCATCGGGATTATCTGCATAGGTGTCGGCTACATCGTGACCATGCAAACGACGATGGTATGGGCCAAGGAACTTTATCCTGATGAATCGCGTGGGCAATTCGAGGGAGTCCGAATTCTTTTCTTCGTGCTTATCCCTATGGTTATCGGCCCGATGATTGCTAACCCGATCATTGCGTCTTATGGTGATTTCTATACCGTCGATTACGGCACCGGACCGGTCACGGGCATGGTCCCCAACGGAGTTTTATTCATCGTCGCCGCCGCCTTATCGGTTTTGTCCTATATCCCACTTTATTTCGTCAGCAAACACTATCGTAAACGCGTTAGTGCTCATGCGCAGGAAACCGAAGTGATCCCCGTTGCAAAATGAAATTAAAGAAAAAACAACCTTATTAGATTTCAATGGCCGCTTGACGACCAAGGGTTTTGCCAAGCACCTTGTTTTTGATTACGACAGAACATCGGTTAGGAACCGTAAACGTCTCAAGGAATGGGACTTTTACCAGGTGACCGATGGCGAATATGTGCTTCAAATGAATATGAGCGACATCGCCTATTTTCAGTCTGTCAGCGTAACACTTTTCAACCTTAAAACTGGGAAAAAATACAGCGCTACCGTCAATCAGTTTTTTGCCGGTGAGGCAGTCGAACTTGAAGCCAACGGCGAAAAAAACCACAAGACCCGATTCCAACACAAAGATTTTGATATGTGCTTTGATGTCCAAAAAGACACCCGTCATCTCACCCTCAACGCGATTGACGATGTCGGCCAGAAATTTGTGGTCGATCTATGGCTTTACGCACCGAATCAAAGCGAAGCGATGGTGATTGCCACGCCCTTCCGGAATAAGCATCATTTCTATCTCAACTATAAGCTCAATTGCATGCGTGCCATCGGAGTGATTACGATTGGTGATCTTACGGTCCGTTTTTCCGACAAAGCCTTCGGTTTATTGGATTGGGGCAGGGGCGTTTGGCCTTATAACAATCAATGGATTTGGGGCAATGGTTCAATGAAATTGAAGGATGGCCGCGATTTTGGGTTTAACCTCGGATTTGGCTTTGGCAACTTGAAACACGCCACCGAGAACATGCTCTTCATCGATGGAGTAGCCCATAAGCTCGATCAAATCACGCTTACCCGAGATGAGCTTGATCCGATGCAACCGTGGGTTTTCCACAGCAATGACCAGCGTTTCGAGATGACGATGAAACCCTTGTTCGACCATCATACTGAAACCAAATTTTGGCCCGTATTCCTTGCTTGCCACCAAGTGTTTGGCTATTTTTCAGGCAAAGTCAAACTGGACACCGGAGAAGTCCTCACCATCAAAAATATGCTCGCGTTCTGCGAAGCTGCCAAAAACCGCTGGTAAGAAAAAGACATCCCGAAGGATGCCTTTTTATTTTTTGAAGATGTCGCCAATGGAATCGAGGGTGTAATCGGGTTTGATGTTACCTTCCAGAATGTCTTTCAGGGTGGCTTCCCCAGAAAGGACACAGATGGACGTTACCCCCGCGTTGATGGCGCTTTGGATATCGGTGTACAAGCGATCACCGACGACGACCGTTTCCTCTTTTCGATAGCCCCGCTTAGACATCACGATGTCAATCATCGCCGGGCGTGGTTTGCCAATGAAAAAGGGCGTTTTTCCAGTGGCTTTTTCGATCATGAAGGCAAACGACCCGCAATCCGGGGCAAACCCGAAATCGACCGGGCACACCCAATCGGGGTTGGTGGCGATGTAGGGAACGTCTTTTTTGGTCAACAGTTCACACAGGTCCATGAGTTTCGTATAGGTCAATTCGGTATCGTAACCCATAAGGGCCACTTCGGCGGACCGATGATCCGTTAAAAGAATGCCTTCCTTTTTTAGTTCCGACAGAAGGCTCTTCGTACCGACGCAGAAAACCTTTTTCCCTGGATAATGGGCGTGAAGGTAAAGAGCGGTGGCTTGAGATGAGGTAAAGAAATCGTCACGGGTACAGGAAATCCCCATGTCTAAAAGTTTTTTCACATAATCATCGACGGATTTTGACGAATTATTGGTGATGAAAATATAAGTTCCGCCGAGGGCTTTGATCTGTCTTAAAAAATCGGGGGTTACGTCAAAAAGGGAACCATCGTTGTAGATGGTTCCATCTTGATCGAGCAAGAACAATTTCTTGCCGGACAGATTCAGTTTTTTTCCAAATCGATCCAGCATCGTTTAATCGTCAGCGCCGCCTAAGGCTTCGAGTTTGGTGGTCGGAACCGGTTTGGCGTCACCGTGTTTGACAAACAGCATCGGGATGAAAGCCAGCGCACAGAAAACCGCGCAATAGGGGAAGAGAATGCGGATGTTGATGTCCATCAAAGCCCCCGAGACAATGGGGGTGGCAATTTGAGCAGCCATACTGGCTGTGTAGTAATATCCGGTGTATTTACCGATATTCGAGCCGCGGGACATTTCGACGACCATCGGATAGGAGTTGACGTTAATGGTGGCCCAACCGACACCGGCCATAGCCATGACGATGTACATCAAGACCGCGGTGTTAGCGGTAACAAAGATACCTAAGACGAACGCGGCGGTAAGAACACAAATACCAATCAAAATGGTTTTGCGGCGACCGATTTTGGTTCCCACAAAGCCAATCGGGATAAAGGCGATTAAGGCCGCAACTTGAGCGACCAACAAGGGGATGGTGTAACCGATGTCGAGGACGTCACCGGCATAGACCGAGAATTTGGTGGTGGCGGCGTTATAACCGAAGAACCAAAGGATAATGGCGGTCAAAATGAGAATGAAACTCTTTTGCACGTCCTTGGGCATTTTTTCGGCTTTGCCTTCAAGCTCTTCTTTGACTTCGACTTGGTCTTCAATGCCATATTTTAAGGATTCGTCATGCATGCTGCGAACCCACTTGATTTCCTTGACGGTCGCAAGGAAGACGCCTAACATGACAAGCATCAAAACGGCGGTGACGATGAAGGTCAAAATATAGCTTTCGTAATCACTTGAAGTAAAGGTCATAAAGACTAAAGCGATGGATCCACCGACGGTGCCCATCAAGTTGATGATGGCGTTGCCCTTGCTACGCAAAGGTTTGGGAGTGACGTCGGGCATCAGCGAGACGGCCGGGGTCCGGAAAGAAGCCATGGCGACTAAAACAATCAGCAGGATACAGACAAAGGCAACCAAGTAGCCCGGATTCACAGCGGTGACGTTCGTCCAAATGAGCGCCATACGAGCCGAGGCGGCTTCTTCTTTTAAGGCATATCCGATGAGGTCTCCGCCATCGAAGAAATAGCGATTGATGGCTTCATTGTAGGTAATACCCGAAATGCCCGCGCCGGTCACTGCGGCTTGTTGGTAAAAATCAACGATGCCGATGACGATTAAAACGACGGCGGCAACGATCGTGCCAAGGAAAATATACGGAGTCCGTTTGCCCCATTTGGTTTTGGTCTTGTCGGACCAAACCCCGAATAAGGGGAGCATGAACAACGCCAGGACGTTATCGATGGACATGACGACGCCGGACCAAAGTTGATTCATCCCGAACGAGTTGATCAACATTTTGGAGATGACGGAGTCATACACCGACCAGAAAAGACAAATCAAGCAGAATGCGAAACCAACGAGTATTGTGCGCTTAGTATTGAGTTTCATATATCCTCCTTAGGACATTATTTTCGCCATGGGGAAGTGTGTTTTTATGATCTTGCCCATGTTTGGCACCGAAAGGACTCTACTTATCTTAACATTCGACAAGGGACTTGGGTATCATTCAATTCGTGAAAAAGAAGGGATTATAAGCGAATTTTCTCGAAAATGACATTATCGGCATACTGACGGGCGGTGGCTAATTTTTCCTTTGAATCTACGGTCCATGTCAAAATCGGATAACCTTTTTTCTTCTTACGCGCGACCGGGCGTGACGGTAAATAGAGGATATCAAAGGCGATGAAATCGGCTTTTGAAATCTTGAGGACGTTCAACGACCCGAACATCCATTCCACGAATTTGCTTTGCCCTTCCAATTTGCGCGATGACAATTGTCCAAGCATAAACGGGGCTTGGTGATCATGCAGCCACCGCATAACATAAGGATTAAAACTTTGGATAGCAATGTTCTCGGGGTTGGGATATCCTTCTAAGACTTTAAGCACACCTTCGGGAAGCAAAGGTATTTCGGGATTAAAATCCCCGGTGACTTTCAATTCAATCAAAACGGGAACTCGCCCCTGAACCATGGTTAAAAGTTCTTGCAGGGTGGGGATGACTTGTTGACCCACGGACAAGGGGTATAGGGCCAACTGCTCCCGGGTCAAATCTTCGACATTAACCTCGAACCCAGTCACGCGTTTTAGGGCGTTATCGTGGACGACGACGATGGTTCCGTCTTTGATGATATGAACATCGAGTTCGATGCCATAACCATGCTCGACCGCCGCCTCAAAAGCCGCCATCGAATTTTCGGCCTTTTGGTCATCGTGCAAGCCACGGTGCGCCAAAGGCGTTTTTAAGAACGAAGTGAATGATTTCATAGGCATTTTCCCCTTGATAATATATTTTATATATTAACAGTATTCGGTTAATTTTTTGAAAAGTCAATCAAAGGCTTTAAATAATCTCTCCGCGAAAATGTTTTTGTCGATATTTGACAAGCCCTCACTTTCCCTCTATGATTTTTTTAAGTATCCGTTTTTATAAGAGGAACACACTATGTCCAATTTTGTCGGATTATCGATCATTTCCGCGTTTCTTTTTTTGGAAATGCTCCTGGCTATCTTGCTGTGGAAAGGGCGTTTGCCCGAGAAAGGCCGCTTGCCTGTTTTATTCTTGATGGTTTTGCTCCCCGCAATCCTCTTGACCGTTCTCGATCGTTGGGAATGGCCATCTACGATCAATGCTACCGTGGATTTACCCTATAGCTGGTTTCATCTCATGTTTGTGGCTTTGGCTCTCTTGTTTGCCGTCGGCGCAACTCGTTTGGCCAATGAACACACTCAAAAAGATTTTTCCACAAAACGGCTTTCCAAAACGGATTGGACCGTTTTCTTATTTGGCATTTTCCTGCTTGGGATCGAAACCTATAAACAAATCTTCTTTGGGACGCTTTTTTCGGGGTATCAATGGTATTTATTCCCCTTTCAATTTTGTTCGGTCCCCATTTATGTTTGTTTAGTTGCCCCCTGGTTAAAGAATAAAAAGCAAAAAGATGGCGCCTACGCATTCATCGCGATTTTCGGGATGATTGCCGGTTTGGCGGTTATGGCCATCCCGACCACCGTTTATGTCCAACGCATCAGTATTTGTATCCATACCATGATCTGGCATGGGGGAATGACGGTTATTGGAACTTACTTATTGGCTCGTTGCCGTATTGGGACCGCCATTTCGCAATGGTTTCAAGCCTCCAAAGTTTTATCGCTGTTTATTGTGATCGCGATCGTCTTAAGCATGGCGCTCCATTTATTTGCCCCGTCCATCGGCCTTAACCCATTCTTTCTAAGCCCCTGGCACGCCAGTCCGTTCCCGGTTCTCAGCACGCTTCTTGCAAACGGGCAAAGTTCTTGGGGGATCTTTTGGGGATGGCTCGTCTATTTGATTGCCTATGTGGTGGTTTTTTATGTCGGAGGTTTGTTGGTTTATTTGGTCGCTGGTATTTTCACCCACAAACCCCATGCAGTGTTTTCGAAACAACCGGCTTAGCCGGTTTCTTTTTTCTTTCCCTTTGATTATGCAATGACAAATCATATAAAATAAGAGAAACGGCGGAGGAACTCCCGATGGAAGAATTGAAACTATTTTTGAAAGACGAAACTAAACGGCAAAACGAAGGCTTGGAGCTGATTGCCAGCGAAAACTTCACATCCGTCAAAGTGCGCGAGCTTTGTGGCTCGATTTTGACGAATAAATACGCGGAGGGATTCCCCGGCAAACGGTATTACGGCGGATGCCAAAACATCGATAAAATCGAACAATTGGCAATTGATTTGGCGTGCAAACTTTTTGGCAGCAAATTTGCCAACGTGCAGCCGCACTCGGGATCCAGTGCGAACATGATTGCTTATGCCGCATTATTGAATCCCGGCGACACCATCCTTTCTTTATCCTTAGATGAAGGCGGACACTTGACCCATGGCTCACCGGTCAGTTTTTCGAGCAAATATTATAAAATCCAACATTACCATCTCAATGCCCAAGGGCGCATCGATTACGAAGGATTGGCCCAAATCGCCAAAGACACCAAACCCCAACTGATTCTTGCCGGGTTCTCGGCCTATCCTTATGAAATTGATTTCAAACGCATCAGCGAAATAGCCAAAGAAAACGGTGCTTATTTCATGGTGGATATGGCCCACATCGCGGGCTTGATCGCCGCGGGTTATCACCCGAGCCCAGTCCCCTACGCCGATGTCGTGACTTCCACAACCCACAAAACCCTTCGCGGGCCACGCGGTGGACTCATCTTGTGCAATACCGAAGAAATGAATAAGAAAGTCAATTTTGCGTGTTTCCCGGGACATCAAGGCGGACCTTTGGAAAATATCATTGCCGCGAAAGCCCAATGTTTCCTTGAAGCCCTGTCCCCAGAATATAAGGAATATATCAAGGGCGTTGTGGAAAACACCAAAGCTTGCGCCGAGCGTTTCCAAGAACTGGGCGCCCACGTGAGCGGAACGCAAACACACCTTTTCTTAGTGGATACCAAACGCAGTTACGGGATGACCGGTTATGATGCCCAACACATTTTGGAAGACGCGCTCATCACGCTGAATAAAAACATGATTCCGGGCGACACCGAGAAGCCTTCCAAAACCTCCGGCGTCCGAATTGGCTTTGCCGCATTGACCACACGGGGATGCACGGTTGAGATCGCTCGTTCGGTGGCCGACATCATCCACGCCGTCTTGGCCGGCCAAATCTCTGCCGAAGTCGCCAAACGCCGCGTGCGTCGGATCAGCTCGAAACTGAAAGACGTCACCACCCTCTAAAAGTCGATATTCAAGCGACCGCCTCGGTCGCTTTTCCTTTTCTTAAAGACACTTTTTAAAAAAATAATGGCGATGATAAGCCCACATTTTTCATGGGAGCCAAAAATCCAAAAAAAATCATTGCATTGACGAAAAATAAATCCATAATATGTTTGTAAAAAATACGCGAAAGCGACATAAAAGAGGAACACCTGTAGATGGCAAAAAAACTGATTGAACTGGTGAATGTAACCAAAAAGTTTGACGGCGAAACAGTCGTCGACAATCTCAACCTGTACATCAACCAAAACGAATTCATCACCCTTCTGGGACCGTCCGGCTGTGGCAAGACCACGACCTTGCGGATGATTGGTGGATTCGAAACCCCCGACAGCGGGGACATTATTCTCGAGGGTGTCAAGATCAACGACATCCCGCCGTTTCGCCGACCGATCAACACGGTCTTCCAACGGTATGCTTTATTTCCGCATCTCAACGTCTTCCAAAACGTGGCGTATGGGCTGAAAAACTACCACGTCCAGGAACCGGAATTGACCCAACGTGTGTATGAAGCCTTGAAGATGGTCAATCTTGAAGGATTTGAGAATCGCAAAGTCGATTCACTTTCCGGAGGTCAACAACAACGCGTCGCTATCGCCCGAGCCACGGTTATCCGTCCGCGAATCCTGCTGCTCGATGAACCGTTGGCTGCGTTGGATTTAAAACTCCGCCAAGCGATGCAATATGAACTCAAAGAAATGCAACGGAAATTGGGCATTACGTTTATTTACGTGACCCACGACCAAGAAGAAGCGTTGACAATGTCCGACACGGTCGTCGTTATGAATAAAGGGCTGATTCAACAAATCGGCCACCCGCGTGATATTTACAATGAACCGAAAAACCGTTTTGTTTGCAACTTCATCGGCCAAAGCAACATCTTTGATGGTGTCGTCCTCGAAGATCACAAAGTCCGTTTCTGCAACCAAGTGTTTGCTTTTGAAGAAGAAGGTTATGCCCCGGGCGAAGAAGTCGACGTGGTCGTTCGGCCGGAAGACTTCGATGTTTGCCCGTTGGCTAAAGCTCAGCTCACCGCCCCGGTGTTGAAAGTCATTTTCAAAGGCATTCATTTTGAAATTACCGTCGATATTCTCGGTCGCGAAGTTCTCGTGCATGAATACGAGGAAGTCAAGGTGGGGGACATGGTCGGCATCAAAGTCGATCCTTATGAAATCCACTTGATGAAAAAAGCCCATGAATAAGCTCAAAGGTTTTGCCTTGCCCTATTTGATCATCCTCATCGTTTTCATCGCTGTACCGATGATCACGATGATCGTCCTTTCGTTCGTGACTTCGGAAGGTCTCCATTTTCAAAACGCCACGTTTACGTTCGCCAACTTCGCCAACCTTGCCCAAATCTCAGTCTTGGTTGGGTTATGGAATTCCATCAAATATGCAACGATTGCCACGGTCTGCAGCCTTTTATTGGGTTATCCGTTGGCGTACATGTTCTCTCGTTTAAAAATCAAAAACGGATTCTTATTGACCATTTTGTTAGTTCTCCCCATGTGGAGCAACATTCTTCTACGCACGAACGCCTTATCTTATTTATTTTCTGAAAACAACATGATTTCCGGGTTGCTCTCGCAAATGGGGATTCAATGGTCAATGGATATCAAGGGCACTGGATTGGCCGTCGTTTTAGGCCTTATCATGGTGTACCTTCCGTTCATGATCCTGCCGATTTATTCAGTTCTTTCCAAAATTGACAATCAATTGTATGATGCCAGCTCCGATTTGGGCGGCGATCCGGTTCGCACCTTCTGGCGCGTGACCGTCCCGATGTCGCTCAAAGGCGTCACGACAGGCATCATCATGGTGTTCCTTCCGTGCTTTTCGGGATTCGCGGTTCCGCGTATCATGGGCAATGAAAAAAT
>JACCEE011062242.1_pt1 | contig 10901 bp, 8 predicted proteins | sample 7449931 | NCBI WGS metagenome assembly JACCEE01 (sample SAMN15323457, study PRJNA562643) | freshwater metagenome | isolation source: river surface water | place: USA:Blue River Watershed | collected 2017-08-19 | reverse complement strand
CCATGCTCTGAGTACATGTCGCTCGACAACTCATCATGCAACCTTGCATCGCTCAACCTCATGAAATTCCTCAAGAGCGACGGCTCCTTTGATGCAAAGAACTTTGTCAAAGCAGTTGAAATCATCATTACCGCTATGGATATCTCAATCTGCTTCGCTGATTTCCCAACTGAAGCAATTGGAGATACCACCCGCAAGTACCGCCAACTCGGAATTGGTTATGCAAACCTCGGCGCACTTTTGATGGCCTCAGGTCTTGCTTACGATTCTGAAGGTGGCCGCGCACTTGCTGGCGCTATCACATCGTTGATGACCGGTACTTCTTATCGCCGCTCAGCAGAACTCGCTGGAATTGTCGGAGCATATGAAGGCTATGCTCGAAATGCAGCGCCACATACCCGCGTTATGAAGAAGCACCAAGCAGCTTCTCTCTCAGCGAAAGCGGTATCAACACTGGATCGCGATGTATGGACCGAAGCGAATAAGCAATGGGATTCCTGCCTCTCCATCGGCGAGAAGAATGGCTGGCGTAACGCACAAGCCTCCGTACTCGCCCCAACCGGAACTATCGGTTTGATGATGGATTGCGATACCACTGGTATCGAACCTGACTTCTCACTTGTTAAGTTCAAGAAACTTGTTGGTGGTGGATCACTTCAGATCGTCAACCAAACAGTTCCACAAGCGCTCCGCAAACTTGGATATACAGAAGAGACGATTGAAGCAATCGTTGAGTACATCACCGCAAATGGACATGTCGTTGATGCACCTGGACTCAAGCCAGAACATTACGATGTCTTTGATTGCGCTCTCGGTGCTCGCTCAATCGCTCCCATGGGCCACGTTCGCATGATGGCTGCTTGCCAACCATTCCTCTCTGGCGCAATCTCCAAAACCGTTAACCTTCCAGAATCTGCAACAGTGGAAGATGTCGAAGAGGTTTATTACGAAGGCTGGAAGATGGGTCTCAAGGCTCTCGCTGTTTATCGCGACAACTGCAAAGTTGGTCAGCCACTTTCTGATGCGAAAGCAACCAAGAAAGAAGAGAGCGCTGAAGCATCAGCTCCGGCTCCTGCTACTCGTAAGCGTCTTCCAAAGTCACGTCCTTCACGCACCACATCATTCGCTGTAGGTGGCGCAGAGGGTTATATGACCGCTGGAACGTACGAAGATGGACAGCTCGGAGAAATCTTCCTCAAGCTTGGCAAGCAAGGTTCAACTCTTGCAGGCGTTATGGATGCATTCTCCATCGCAGTATCAATTGGTCTCCAATACGGAGTTCCACTAGAGACTTATGTTTCTAAGTTCACCAACTCACGCTTTGAACCAGCAGGCATGACAGATGATCCAGATATCCGTATGGCGCAATCCATGATGGATTACATTTTCCGTCGCCTTGCTCTTGATTACTTACCTTATGAAGAGCGCGCTGCCTACGGTATCTATACCTCCGCAGAACGTGCACATGCTCTTGAAACTGGCGAATATGCCCAAGTTCAAGAAGTAGTTGCGCCAAAAGCAGAGGTAGTTGTTGAGAAGAAAGTAGAGAGCAAGCCAGTTGAAGTAAAGATTGAAGCAGCTCCTGCACAGATCGGCTCTTCCACCGAACTTCTCGAGAAGATTGCTGGCATCAAATCTGATGCACCACTCTGCGTAACATGCGGCGTCAAGATGCGTGCATCTGGCGCTTGTTATGTATGTGAAGGTTGCGGTTCAACTTCAGGTTGCAGCTAAACCAGAGATAACGCTTATCTAGTTTCGAATATTTAGTTTCAATTCGGAACTAAGGTAAGGCAATGTAACTCGAATGGAACTCGACAAAGTCCGCAGCGCCCTCAGCGCTGCGGTCTTTGCTATTGAGGGCTCTCCTCGCGAAGGCCAGATTGAAATGGCTGAAGCTGTTGCCAACGCCCTCTCAGATCGCCACCATCTCTTAGTTCAAGCCGGAACCGGCACAGGAAAATCACTTGCTTATCTAGTTCCCGCACTCGTCCACGGCAAGAAAGTTCTCGTCGCTACTGCAACCCTTGCGCTCCAACGCCAACTCGTAGAACGCGATCTTCCTCGCGTCAAAGATGCGTTGGAAAAAGAATTGAAACGCACCATTTCCTTTGCTGTATATAAAGGCGTCGGAAATTATCTATGCCTTCAGAAGATGAATGCAGATGATGGAACTGCAGATAGCGAGGTTCTCGTTGATATTTCATCACTTGAAAAAGATGCGCGCCGACTTCGTGAATGGGCAGCCAAACCTGGAATCTCTGGCGATCGCGATGATGCGCCAGAAGTAGATCGTCGCGTCTGGCTCGCTAACTCCACTTCAGGACGAGAATGTGTTGGCGCTGACGAATGTCGTTTTGGGCGTGAATGCTTTGCTGTCAATGCAAAAGCCAGAGCGCAGACCGCAGATATCGTCGTCACGAATCACACGCTTCTTGCAATCGAAATAGTTGATTCTCATCCGATCCTTCCTGAACGTGATGCCGTAATCCTTGATGAGGCACATGAATTTATGGATCGCACCACCCAAGCGGTTACAGAGGAGCTGACCTCCGGACGCGTGGCGCGCGCTGCAAATATGGTTCGCCGCCATATGCCGGGCAAACTCGCCGATGCATTTGTAAAGGCAGCAGAAGGCTTTGCCGATGCCATGGATGAATATGGCCAGGAATATCGAATGCGAAACGATGAAGAACGAAAACTCAATGAACTTCCAGATGCACTTGCTGCACCAGTTCGGAAAATCAAAGAGTCAGCCGAGGCGGTCATTGCCAAAATAAATGCGGATAGCGACATTGTTGATCCAGATAGTTTGGCAGATCGCGCACGAGTCAAAGGCGCTGTCAACGAGATCAAAACGACCGCCCAGAAGATGATGCGGATGGGGGAGAGCCAAGTTCTCTGGTACGAGCCAACTTTCTCCACGTTATATCTCGCGCCACTTGCCGTCTCACATGTTCTGCGCGAAAACTTATTCACTCAAACTCCTGTGATTGCAACAAGTGCAACGTTGACTGTTGGTAAAAGCTTTGATCCAATTGCGCGAAGTTTAGGGATTTTGACGAGCGCTTCGGCAGAAGAAGACAGTGACGAGGACGATTGGTCTATTGATCCGTCCAATGTACAAATGCTGGATGTTGGCTCACCATTTGATTTTGCCAATCAAGGGATGCTCTATCTTCCAAAGGAGCTCCCTGAGCCAGGGCGTGATGGACCAAGTAAAGAAGCCCTTGTTGAATTAGGTGAATTGATCGATGCAGCAGGCGGAAGAACTCTTGCGCTCTTCTCTTCATGGCGCGGCGTTGAGATGGCTGATGAACATCTCCGTCGAGTCTTAGCAGAGCTTCCGATTGCGATTATTACCCAGAAACGTGGCGATAGCGTTGGCGCGCTAGTTGAGCGATTTGCAAATGATCCAACTTCAATTCTTCTCGGAACGATGAGTTTGTGGCAAGGCGTCGATGTTCCGGGACCTTCGTGCACTCTTGTTGCAATTGATCGCATTCCCTTTCCTCGCCCTGATGATCCAGTCATGTCAGCGCGCGCTGCTGAAGCAGATGCTGCGGGTGGCTCAGGATTTATGCAGGTTTCGCTGCCCAGAGCCGCACTCTTATTGGCTCAAGGAACAGGGCGTCTGATTCGCTCCGTTGATGATCGAGGTGTTGTGGCAATTCTTGATTCTCGCATCGTCAATAAGCGGTATGGATCGATCCTTCTCAACTCAATGCCGCCGCTCTGGCGCACTAGCGATGGAAAGACCGTGAAGGAATCTTTAAAACGACTCCACCAGCAATTTAGCAAGTAATCTCCACAGCGCACTTTCTCCACGAATTCAATAGTTTCAATCTTTGAATGGCTGTATGCAGCAGAAACTGTTGACATGAGAGCTTTGATTCTGGTGCTAATACTTCTCTTCACATCGATTCCTGCTGCTGATGCAGAATGCCAGGATGACACATGCATAGATGTGAGCGCTGATCAAGAGAGCAATCAAGTTGTGATTACCGTGAAGAAAGGAAAGCCAGGGAGCGCACGCACTTCATCACCTCGCCCTCGAGCTACATCCACAGCTAGAAAACTATTTATTCCTTGGCTACCCAAACCAGTGTCGACTTCAAAACCACGACCACGTCCAAGTCTGACTAGTAAGCCGCGAGTTCAAAGAATCTCTGGAACTCAAATCTCTGATCAAGTGAGAAGTCTTCTACCGACAGGAATAATCATTACCCAGCCATTAACTAACCCGCTCGTCCAAGAACCGGTTAACTTTATGACTACCGTCCCAACTCATTTCTCTACAGTTATTGTTGTGCTTCGTATACCCATAACGATTCATCTGACTGCTCTCTATAAATGGGACTTTGGCGATGGAAATTCCACAACTTCGAAATTGCAAGGCGCCCCTTATCCCTTAACGCTCATCAATAACACTTATCGTTCGTCAGGCCCCAAGGATGTGACCCTCACTATCAATTGGAATGGAACGTGGAGCGCGGGAGGGATGAGCGCACCTATCAATGGCGGAATCACGCAGACAGTCGTGAAACGCATAAATGTGCGTTCAGGACGAGCTGTCTACATCCCCTAATAAACACTTACAAAACTTTAACAAGCAGAGTTTTCAACAGATATTTCTTGCTCACTTAGCAAGCCAAAAATTCACCAGATGCTTCGCTCATGACAACACTTACCTCGCCTCACGATTTACTTGCTGCTATCCCTTTTCTCGTTGGTTTCAAGCCAGAAGATTCAATAGTTTTGATGAGCATAAAAGATGATTCAATATTTATGGCCTTGCGGATCGATTTCCCAGATTCTCTTGATCCGGAACAAATCGATACTCTCATTTCCCACCTCCAGAGAGACGATGCAGAAGCTGCAATCGCGGTCTATTACATCCCTGAATCAAGCACAGATGCGGATTTGTTGATCAAGACAATTACCGATGCCATCGATGAGAGGAAAATTTTGCTTCGAGAGTCGCTCATTGTGCACGCAGATCGATGGCGCTCTCTTATCTGTGAAGATAACGAATGTTGTCCGCCCGAGGGCTCGCCACTTCCAGCTCTCGATCACTCACGTATAGCTGCAGAACAAGTTGCACTAGGTAAACCCGTTCCCTTTGAAAATATCAATCAACTCATCGACTCAATTTCGTCCCTCGAGCCAGATAAAGAGTTATTGGATTACATCAACTCAATACCGGAGATTGATTACGAGAGAGACTCAGTTCCTTTACAGCGCCAAGGAGCGGAGGCGATCACAGATTTCATCGCAGATTTTGCTGCAGATGGTTTATGTAGAGATAAGAAGTTGTTAGCGCTTGTTCTTGTTCGCTTGTTAGATCTCCAAGTTCGAGACTTTGCTCTTGGTAGCGTTTCGGACGATACAAGTGAGACATATTTCAGCGCATGGAGATGGTTGCTGCGAGTTGCTCCAGAAGGCTATGTAGCGCCGGTTGCCACAATCTTTGCAGCAATAGCGTATGAGCGAGGTGATGGTGCAATTGCGCATCGTGCGCTCGATCGAGCTGAGATAGATAATCCTGAGTACGCAATGACCGGTTTATTACGTCAAGTTTTTTCTGCTGGTTGGTCACCTCAATCATTTGCAGCGATGAGAGCGGAGTTACATCCCAAAATCTGTGATGCTCTTTTCTCAGGTACCATGAGTGCATGAACATCGGCGTTCCTAAAGAAGTTAAAAACAATGAATTTCGTGTAGCAATTACTCCATCTGGAGTTCGAGAATTTGTAAAAAATGGCCACGCAGTCTTTGTCGAAAAAGGCGCTGGACTTGGCTCTGCTATTGCTGATGATGATTACGTAAGTGTTGGCGCCACAATCCTCAATACTGCTGATGAAGTTTGGGATACAGCCGAACTAATTCTCAAAGTTAAAGAGCCGATCCAGGTTGAATATTCACGGCTAAGGAAAGATCAAGTGCTCTTCACTTACCTTCACTTGGCCGCTTCTCGCGAATGCACCGACGCTTTAATAAAAAGCGGAACTACAGCTATTGCATACGAGACCGTAGAAGTAAATGGAGCGCTTCCACTCCTTGCTCCAATGAGTGAAGTTGCCGGTCGTATGGCGGCTCAAGTCGGTGCTGCAGCTCTACAAAAGAGCGCTGGTGGCCGCGGTGTACTTCTAGGTGGAGTTCCGGGTGTTCGTCCTGGAAAAGTACTTGTCCTGGGTGGCGGAACCGCAGGTCTAGCAGCAGCGACAATCGCTCACGGTATGCGCGCCGATGTCACCATCGTTGATGTTAATCAGAAACGTCTTGGCGAAATCGACCAGATTTTTGGTGGAACCGTTAAGACTCTGATGTCTAATACTCATGAGATAGAAGAGCAAGCCACCCACGCAGATTTAGTCATCGGAGCCGTCCTGGTTCATGGCGCTAAAGCGCCAAAGTTGATCACTAACGCGCTAGTAAAAAAGATGAAACCTGGATCAGTTCTTGTTGATATTGCAATTGATCAAGGTGGCTGTTTCGAAGATTCCAGGCCCACAACGCATGCCGAGCCAACCTTCAAAGTCCACGAAACTCTCTTTTATTGCGTAGCAAATATGCCCGGCGCAGTTCCCTTTACATCAACATACGCGCTCTCGAACGCAACGCTGCCATTTGCGCTAGCACTGGCAAATAAAGGGTGGAAGACCGCACTTTCTGAGGATCCGGCACTTCTTAAAGGCTTGAATATCCATGATGGCAAGATCTATTACTGCGCTGTTGGCGATGCCCATGGTCTACCCGCGTCCGAGTGGACTTTTTAGCCTTCATTTTCTAAAGTCCGCGCTAGGTCACGAGTTCCAGCAATAAGCCCCGGCTAACTGGACGGCAACCCTCCACCGCGGTGGGGTGCTCCGGGTGAGGACCAGGTCGTATGCACAGTGCATCGGCAAGCGCGGGTCTGTCAATTATTGCCAGGCCTCAAGCTACTTATTTGCGAAAGGCTAGATATGAAGAAACTCCTCAAAGTAATTCCACTTCTTGTTGCCGCGCTAGTGCTAAGCGCATGTTCATCTTCAGATGAAAATAGCGCGACAAGCGAATCAACAACATGCTCGCCAGAATCTTTGGCAACAGTAGAAGCAGGGACTTTAACTATTGCTACTGGTGAACCCGCCTATTACCCATGGGTGATCGACGATAAGCCTGAATCAGGCGAAGGTTTTGAAGCAGCTGTTGCATATGCAGTTGCACAAGAACTTGGTTATGACAACGCAGCGGTCAAATGGGTTCGCACCAGCTTTGATGCTGCAATTGCTCCAGGACCAAAGACTTTCGATTTCAATCTTCAGCAGTACTCCATCACTGATGAGCGTAAGCAAGTCGTTGATTTCTCAAGTCCTTATTACAAGTCCAACCAGGCGATTGTCTCCTTCAAGGGAAGCAAAATTGAAGGTGTTACAACACTCCAAGGCTTGGCGGATGCAGGAGCAAAGCTAGGCGCTGCGGTTTCAACCACATCTCTCGATGTCATTGAAACTCAACTCGGTCTCAAGGCCTCAGTATTTAATGACAATGCTGCTGCTGTAACTGCGCTTAAGAACAAGCAGATCGACGGCCTCGTTGTAGATCTTCCAACCGCCTTCTATCTCTCTGCAGTTGAGGTTCCAAACGGAATCATCGTGGGCCAGATTGATGGCAGCGATGCAGGCGATCAAGGATTTGGTCTCTTGTTATCGAAGGACAATCCAATTACTTCTTGCGTCACCAAGGCAGTAGATGCCATCCGTGACAATGGAACGCTGCAAGCCATTATTGATCAATGGCTAACGTCATCTGCAGGAGCTCCAGTACTTAAGTAGTACTTCTCCTCATGTCGAATAAATCGGGGCGTGGTTCCTATGAAGGAGCCACGCCTTACGATTTTGGTGGACCGTGGTCTCCCAGTGAAATAGAACTAGCTCGTCGTCAGGCACGAAAGAAGAGAAATCAACGGAGCGCTCTAGTTGCGGCTCTCTCAAGTTTTCTCGTGCTTGGAACCTTTGTAATTGTTGTTGTGACATCTCCGGGTTGGGAGACGCTTCGAAATACTTTCTTTAAATGGGCTTACGGTTTTGAAATTCTTCCTAAAATCATTTTAGGTTTTGGAACAAATGCAATGCTCACAGTCATTGCGGGAACATCAGTTGCGATTATTGGTTTAGCGATTGCCCTACTTCGTACTTCTCGCTCACCCGCGCTAACGCCATTTCGATTTCTCGCCACAGTTTATGTAGATGTATTCCGTGGCATCCCCATGCTCCTAGTCATCTTGTTGGTGGGCTTTGGAATTCCGGCGCTACAGATAAAGGGCCTCACAAATAACGTTCTTATTCTTGGAACTTTGGCAGTCATCATTACTTACTCTGCTTATGTTGCAGAAGTCATTCGCTCTGGAATCCTTACCGTCCATCCCAGCCAACGTGCTGCTGCGAGATCACTTGGTTTAAGCCATTTCCAAACTCTGCGCCATGTAGTTCTCCCGCAAGCCCTGAAGCGAGTTACACCACCATTACTCAATGACTTAGTGGCTCTCATTAAAGATACGGGCTTGGTTTCAATCCTCGGCGTCACTGATGCAGTTCGCGCAGCACAAATACAAACTGCTAAGACTTTTAATTACACCCCATATGTGATGGCGGCCATCATCTTTTTATTGGTGACTATTCCGCTGACGAGGTGGACTGATCGCATGCTCCGCAACTCTCTTGAAAAGCAGAATGCACAGGGCCAAGCATGACAACTCCAGTTCTAAACCTAGAGAAAGTGCGAAAAACCTTTGGCAGCGAAGTTGTGCTCGAAGATATTACTTTTACAGTTCCCGTTCATACGGCGACAGTCTTTATTGGCGCTTCGGGTAGCGGTAAATCAACGCTGCTGCGCTGTATCAACCTTCTTGATCAGATAGATGATGGACAGATACTTCTTGATGGCGAGGACATTTCTAGCGCAGATGTAAATCCAGATGAGGTACGAAAGAAACTTGGCATGGTCTTTCAATCCTTCAATCTCTTTCCCCACATGACAGTTCTCGAGAATGTAATTCTTGCTCCCACAAAAGTTCAGGGCATTGCCAAAGAAGTCGCCGTTGAAGAAGCACTTCAATTATTGAAGAAATTCGGCCTCAAAGATAAAGCAGATCAATATCCCGATCGCCTCAGCGGCGGACAGCAACAACGGGTTGCAATCATTCGCTCGTTGGCTCGACATCCTCGATTACTTCTGCTCGATGAAGTAACCAGCGCTTTGGATCCAGTTCTCGTCAATGAAGTCCTTAGCACGGTACGTGACCTCAAGAGTGAGGGAATGACGATGGTTCTGGCGACTCATGAGATGGGATTTGCGAAACAAGTAGCTGATGAGGTTTGTTATCTCCATAACGGTCGAATTTTGGAGTGGGGAACTTCAGGAGAAATATTGGAAAATCCCACCCGCCCCGAGACCAAAGAATTCTTGCGCCGCGTCCATGATGCGGGCCGACTTTAAATTTGCTGGACTTAAGAACGCTATTTTTGAGTTTCTAGGTCACGTTTACGGGTTCAAAGCCCCGGTGAACAGGAATACGACCCTCTGCCACGGCGAAATCTTCCGCGAAACTCTCGATCTCGCCCACGCCAAGCGGGCATAAAGCGCCCTAAATGTGCGTTCTGGCCTGTGGACAATTTATAATATAGCCATAGCCAATTCCCCGTGGCTAGCAAGTAAATCTGACAAGTCGTCAGTTCATAGCTCGGCTTAAAGCAAAGGACTATTTCGTGCCTGTATCTCGTGCGCCCAAAAACGCAAAGAAGTCAAAGAGTCCTGCAAAAAGCGCTGCAAAGAAAAGCACGAAGCCATCGCCTGCGAAAAAGAGCAACAAAAAAGATGTAAAGAAATCTGTTAAGAAACAAGGACCTCGTCTATTTCCAACTAAAGCTGAATTAGAAGCAATGAAGTTGGCGCGTGAAGCGAAGAATCAGCCATCAGCAAAGACTCCAGAAAAAACCGGCCCCCGTCGTTTTCCAACTAAAGCTGAATTAGAAGCGATGAAGGCAGCCAAATCTGGCGCCACAGTCGAATCACCAACAGCTGCCACCTCAAAACCATCTGGTAAGAAACTTGTTGAAAAGATTGATGGAGAAGAAGTCGAATTAGAAGAAGTAGAACTGGAAGATCTTGAAAAGCTTGTTGCAGAAACAGGCGAAGAGAGTGCAGAAGGACAATCTGATGTCCGAGTTGTCAATCTAACCGAAGAAGCAAAACAAGAAGAGGGAGAATTTACCCTTAAAGATTCTGAAGAAGATGATGCGCCACCCCAGACAGTTCTTACTGCTGGTGCAACTGCCGACCCAGTTAAGGATTATCTCAAGCAGATTGGTCGTGTTGCTCTACTAAATGCAGAGCTTGAAGTAGAACTTGCAATGCGCATCGAAGCTGGCCTCTTTGCAGAGGAGCGGTTGAATGGCGTTGAGAAACTTGATCGCTCTTTAAAGCGCGAATTGGAATGGATTGCTGAAGATGGAAAGCGCGCAAAGAACCATCTACTTGAAGCTAACCTCCGTCTCGTTGTTTCGCTTGCAAAGCGTTACACCGGACGTGGCATGCTCTTCTTGGACCTCATTCAAGAAGGAAACCTCGGTTTGATTCGTGCGGTAGAGAAGTTTGATTACACAAAGGGTTATAAGTTCTCGACTTACGCGACCTGGTGGATTCGCCAAGCAATCACTCGTGCGATGGCAGACCAAGCTCGCACCATCCGTATTCCAGTCCATATGGTTGAAGTCATCAACAAATTAGCTCGAGTTCAGCGTCAGATGCTTCAAGATCTCGGTCGCGAACCGACCCCAGAAGAGCTCGCAAAAGAACTTGATATGACGCCAGAAAAGGTGGTTGAAGTTCAGAAATATGGACGTGAGCCAATTTCTCTT
>JACCEE010126905.1_pt1 | contig 10901 bp, 8 predicted proteins | sample 7449931 | NCBI WGS metagenome assembly JACCEE01 (sample SAMN15323457, study PRJNA562643) | freshwater metagenome | isolation source: river surface water | place: USA:Blue River Watershed | collected 2017-08-19 | reverse complement strand
GGCCTGCCAAGAAAAGGTGTCCAGGCGCTACCTAATGCTTTGGCAGAGGGTCTTGAAATCGATTTCAACACAAAGGTTTTGAAGGTGTCTGATTCCAGCGTTGTGACAAATCATGGAGAGCTCAAGTCAGATTATGTGGTTTTGGCCGTTGATGAGGTAGTTGCAAAAGGGTTGATTAATCAAAGCAAGGTTGAGATGAACTCCTCAACAACCTGGTATCACAGAGTGCCGGCGGGATTGATAACAAGTAAACACTTGCGTCTAGATTCAAAGAGCTCTGTTGTTAACTCAATTGCGCTCTCAAATATAGCGGCAGATTACGCGCCACATGGGCAAACATTGATCTCAACCACTACTTTGGAAGAACAATCAGAGAGCCAGATCAGATCTGACTTGGCTCGAATCTGGCAGCTGTCACAATCTGACTTTGAATACATTAAACATTACGAAATAAGAAACTCGCTACCAAAGCATTTACCGGGGAAGCCTCTTTTATCCCCAACAAGGATTAGCGACAGAGTCTTTGCTGCCGGCGATTACTTAGCTGTTCCTTCTCAACAAGGAGCCTTGCTTAGCGGAAGGTTGGCCGCTGAAGCGATAATCGCCAGCCGTTAAACCAGTTTTGCCAAAGCGGGCGCGATGTGTGGGTAATCAAAGGTAAAGCCAGATTCCAAAAGTTTCTCAGGCATCACCTTTTTGGAACCAAGAATTTCGGAGGAGAAGCCACCCAATGCAACTTTCAGTGCTATTCCTGGAACTGGAAATAGCGCGGGCCTATGCAGTGCGCGTGCTAGAGCCGAGGTGAACTCCTGATTGGTTGCCGGATTTGGTGCGGTTAGGTTAACGGCACCTTCGACTGGTTTCTCCAAGAGATGGCAAATAGCACGGATTTGATCATGCAAGGTAATCCATGACCACCACTGCTTGCCGTTTCCGAGCTTTCCACCTAAACCAAATTTAAACAAAGGCAACATTTTTCCTAATGCTCCACCAGTTGGATCAAGAACTAAACCAGTGCGAATTTTTACAGTTCTAGTGTTGGTAGCTAAATCGGCGGCAGCTTCCCATTCCTTGCACACCGCTGCTAGAAAATCATCACCTGGTCTATCCTCTTCAGTGACTGCACGATTGCCGGTTTCTCCATACCAACCGATTGCGCTGGAGGAGATAAAGACCTGTGGTTTTACTACGTTTACAGCATTAGCAATTGTTGTGGTGCCAAGTAATCTGGAGTTCAAAATTTCAGCTTTGTATTTCTTGCTCCACCTCTTGTCGCCAACATTGGCTCCAGCCAAATGAATAACCGCATCAACACCTTCCAATGCATTTAGATCCACGGTTCCAGCCGCGGGATCCCATTGAATCTCATCAGGGGATACCACTGGGCGACGCACCAATCTTTGGACCGTATGTCCTTCAGACTTTAGGTGACCAATTAAGGCGGTACCAATCAGTCCTGATGCACCGGTTATAGCTATTCGTTGCGGAAGTGACATTAGAGTCCTAAGTCAGATTCAAAGCGTCCTTCTTCCAGACGCTCCTTTAGTGTGCTCAAGAATCTAGCGGCATCAGCACCATCAACGATGCGATGATCATAAGAAAGCGCCAAATAAACCATGGAACGGATAGCGATTGTCTCTCCACCATCCTCACCCTTAACAACCATTGGTCGCTTTACAACTGAACCGACACCCAAAATGGCAACCTGTGGTTGATTGATGATTGGGGTATCAAATAAAGCGCCGCGAGAACCAGTATTGGTAATTGTGAAAGTACCGCCACCTAAATCATCAGGGGAGATCTTGTTATCTCTTGTGCGGGAGGCAACATCAACAATCTTTCGAGCTATGCCGCCCATATTCAAATCACCGGCATCGCGAACCACGGGAACCAACAATCCGCGATCGGTATCTACCGCAATTCCCAGATGTTCCGCACCATGATAGGTAATTTGATCACCCTCAACAGAGGCGTTTACAACGGGATGTTGTTTCAAAGCTTCGCAAACCGCCACTGCAAAGAAAGGAAGATAGGTTAACTTCACGCCTTCACGGGCTTCGAAACTGGATTTTGCCTTTTCGCGCAATCTGGCGATCTTTGTAATATCAACTTCAATAACCGTCGTTAACTGTGCGCTAACTTGAAGTGATTCCAACATGCGAGCGGCAATTACCTTACGCAATCTCGACATAGTCACAGTTGTGCCACGTAGCGGCGAAACTGCTACTGGAGTTGGAGCTTTGGCAATTGAAGGTGTTGGGGCCGCTGCAGGTGTAGCAAATGTCGCAGCAGGCTTTGCTACCGCCGCCAAAACATCCTCTTTTCTTATTCTTCCGCCAACGCCGGTTCCCTTTACATTTGCCAGATTCACGCCATTTTCAGCAGCTAGTTTTCTGACAATAGGTGTCACATAAGAATCATCAAGCACACCCGCAGCAGGAGCCGGTTTTGCTGCTTGCGGAGCGGCTGCCTGTGGAGCTAGAGGTGGAGGAGTGGTTGGTGGAGCAGGAACTGGTTTTGGTGCGGCAACAACTGGTGTCGCTGGAGCTGCAGGAGCTACTGGTGCTGCAGGAGCTGCACCTGATGCGCCGATGCTAGCTAAGCGAGTGCCAACAGCAACTGTGGAGTCAACCGCGACCTCAATTGAAAGCAAAACTCCAGCAGCAGGTGATGGAATCTCAGTATCTACTTTGTCAGTTGAAACCTCTAGTAACGGTTCATCAACTGCAACATTGTCACCAACATTTTTTAACCAACGAGTGACAGTTCCTTCAGTTACTGATTCACCTAGTGCTGGCATGACAACTGGTGTTGCTGCGCCATTTGCCGCTGGTGTGGGTGAAGGAGAAGGTGCTGGCGTGGGTGAAGGAGTTGGAGCTGGAGTAGGCGTCGGAGCTGCAACTTTTGGTGCCGGAGTTGAAACTGGCGCAGCAGCCGGTGCGGCAGGTGCAGATGTTGCGGTTGCGCCATCGGCAATAATCGCTAACTCCGCGCCAACTGGTGCAACGCTGTCTACTGGAACAACAATTTTTTGCAAAATACCTGCAGCCGGCGATGGAATCTCAGTATCTACTTTGTCAGTGGAAACCTCTAGCAGTGGTTCATCAAGAGCAACATGATCGCCCTCAGATTTGAGCCAACGAGTTACTGTTCCTTCAGTCACGCTCTCTCCAAGAGCTGGCATCTTCACCGAGAAACTCATTTTGTTGACTCCGATCTTTGCAGTGAACCGTGGAACTGAACTGACTTCTTCAAACGACAAACTTTATCCATGAGCATGCAACGGCTTTCCGGCCAGAGCCAAGTGCGCTTCACCCATAGCCTCAGAGAGGGTTGGATGTGCATGAATTAGAGGTGCCACATCATTGGCATCAGCCTGCCAATTAAAAATCAATTGTGCTTCAGCGAGTAACTCGCCAACTCGAGAGCCGACCATGTGAATTCCAAGGACAGCTCCATCTTTCTGCGCTACTAACTTGATTGAACCGGCTGTCTTCAATATCTGGGCCTTGCCATTTCCGGCCAAGTCATAATTAAGCTCAACAACCTCATAACCTTTTGCTTTTGCAGCAGCGGTGGTTAAGCCAACTGAAGCAACCTCTGGCTCTGAGTAGGTAACGCGTGGAACGCCGTCGTAATTGATTGCACGTGGATTAAGCCCAGCAATCTCTTCAGCCACAAGAATTCCTTCGCCGAATCCGACGTGAGCTAATTGCAATGTTGGAATCAGATCTCCAACGGCCCATACCCCAGGGATATTGGTGCGACATTTGTCATCAACCAAGATGTAGCCCCGATCCATTTTTATGCCCTGCTCTTCATAACCGAGTCCTTGAGAAACTGGGCCACGTCCGACCGCAACGAGCAACACCTCAGCATCAAAGCTCTTTCCATCTTCTAGAGTGACGGTAACGCCATTGGCATTTTTCGTTGCACTCTTGAATTTTGTGCCCAACTCGAAATTAATTCCACGCTTACGGAAAGCACGCTCTAACTGCTTGCTGGAGGATTCATCCTCTAGCGCAACCAAATGAGGCAACGCCTCGATGATTGTTACCTCTGCTCCAAAAGATTTCCAGACCGAAGCAAACTCGCAACCAATAACGCCGCCACCTAAAACAATTACAGATTTAGGAACATGGGTCATGTGCATGGCGTGATCGCTGGTGACGATGGTTTTTCCATCTACCTCTAAACCAGGAAGAGATTTAGCGTAGGAGCCAGTCGCTAGAACAACATTCTTTCCTGTGTAACGCTGACCATTGACCTCTACAGTGTCGCGGGACACCAGCTTGCCAGCTCCTTCGACATAGGTGATGTTTCGAGATTTAACCAGCCCTTGTAAACCTTTATGTAATTTGGTGATAACACCATCCTTATAAGCATTAACCGCGACCATATCCATGGAATGGAACTCAGCCTTAACACCAAACTCAGATGAGTGGCGAGCGCTATCAGCAACCTCGCCGGCATGAAGCAGGGCTTTTGTTGGTATGCAGCCACGGTGTAAGCAGGTTCCACCTAGTTTGTCCTTTTCGATCAGCACAACCTGTAAACCAAGTTGAGCCGCACGCAGCGCGCAGGCATATCCGCCACTACCGCCGCCCAGGATTACCAAGTCGAAATTAGCCACAGCAACCTCACACTCTTCTACTTAACAGGGACCCAAATACTGACCTTGGAATACTGTCCTATCCTGCCAGCATCAACGACCTGCGGCGGACTCCGCAAGGGCCACAAGGGTGCGAAGTGCGACACCTGTACCGCCAACCGGGGTGTAACCGTGAGGTTTTCCATCGTTATAGGCAGGGCCAGCGATATCTAAATGAAGCCAAGGAAGCTCCGGGGCTACAAACTCCTTAAGGAAGAGTCCGGCTACCAACATTCCACCCATGCGATCTCCGATATTGGCGATATCTGCTACAGGGGAGTCGAGGGAGGCGCGCAACTCTTCAGGCAGAGGCATGGGCCAGAACTGTTCACCTGTTGCATCTGCAATCTGTAGAAAGCGTTCAGAAAACTCTGGGTTGTTAGTCATTACCGCGCTGGTTCTAGTTCCCAATGCAACTACTTGAGCACCAGTTAAAGTTGCAACATCAATTAGACCATCTAAGCCACCAGCCTTGGCGCCAACCTCTGCAGCTTTCATCATGGCATCAGCTAGAACTAATCGTCCTTCCGCATCTGGGTTCAAAACTTCAACGGTTTTTCCACCATAGATAGTGATGATGTCACTAGGTCTGGTCGCGGTATCGCTAACCATGTTTTCCGCCAACGGCGCCCATGCATCAATCGCGACTGGAAGATTTAACTCAGCGATTGCCAGAATCGCGGCGGATACAGCCGCAGCACCGCTCATATCCGACTTCATCGCCTCCATACCCTGAGCTGGTTTTAATGCCAATCCGCCGGTATCAAATGTGATTCCTTTTCCGACCAATGCGTAACGGAGAGGTTTCTTTCCAGATTTCTTCGGAGTGTAAGAGAGATGAAGTAGACGAGGCTTATTAGCTGATCCTTGACCCACACCGATAATTCCGCCATAACCAAGTTTGCGCAGTTGATCATCTTTCAGAATTTCAACTTTTACCTTGCTGCCGGTACTTAGTTTCTTAAAGCGCTGACAAAAAGAATCTGGAGTCAGGTGGCTTGGAGGGGTATTGATCAGGTCGCGAACAATGTGGGTGTACTTCGCAATCACCTCTGCCCGCTTCAGAGCTTTTGAATACTCTGATTTCTTTGCGTTTTTACTATGAAGATTAATTTTCTTTAGCGCTGGCTTGCGATCGGATTTTGAAGTGCCGCGAAACTCATCAAAGGCATAAGCGCCAAGTAGCGCACCTTCCGCTACCGCAGAAAACTCAGAAAGAGAGTTGGCCGGAAGAGCAAAAGTTGCGCTGCTGTGACCAGATAGGGCACGAGCGGCAGCGCCAGCTGCTCTACGGAGAGTTTCATGCGCATAGTTTTTTTGGGATTGGCCCAAACCGGTTAGAACAACAAGTTTTGTGGCGTTACCGGGCAGCTTAATAACCTCATCAGCCGCAGCGGTTGCTCCTAAATCATCTAGCGCTTCAATTACCGCAGCGGCATCAAAGGCTAAATCTCCGGTTTCCAAGGAGAATTTCTTACTCTTCTTGTCTCTTGCAAATCCAATTACCAAGACATCGTTGATTGCCGAGCTATCTGTCGCATTAATTGAGGGCATTGGGCTAGGTTATTGGAGTGAGTCAATATTCGCCATTACATGAGTTTCATCAGAGGGCCGGAGCAAAGTTGGCCGACTTCGGTGGCTGGGAGATGCCTATTGAATATCCCGCCGCAAATGGCGGTGGCGTATTGAATGAGCACCAGGCGGTGCGACAGGCGGTCGGAGTATTTGATGTCTCCCATCTCGGCAAAGTTACTGTTCAGGGTGAGGGCGCCCTTTCTTTTTTGAACTCGGTTTTAACTAATGATCTGCGACGGCTAAAAGATGGGCAGGCGCAATACAACTTGATTTGCGATCCAGCGACGGGCGGGGTAATCGATGACTTAATCGCATACCGCTTTTCGGAGCAAGAGATACTCCTAATTCCAAATGCAGCAAACGCGGCGGAGGTTGTGAAGAGGTTAGTGACGGCAAAGCCTGCCGGAATTGAAATAAGGGATAGGCACAAGGATTTTTCAGTGCTGGCACTTCAAGGACCAAAATCAAATGAGATTTTGAATGGACTGGGCATCAGTGTTGATTTGGAGTACATGTCATTTAAGAAAGCTGAGATTGAAGGATTAGAGATAACTCTTTGTCGCACGGGATATACCGGTGAACTCGGTTATGAGATTTTGACCCGTTGGAATGAAGCATTGCCGGTGTGGAACAAAATGTTCACATTGATAAATCAATCAGGTGGTCAAGTAGCAGGACTAGGAGCCCGCGACACTTTGCGTACCGAGATGGGATATCCATTGCATGGCCACGAACTCTCCATGCAAATCACTCCAGTCGAAGCAAGTGCCGGGTGGGCTGTCGCGTGGGAAAAAGAGTTTTGGGGAAAAGATGTTTTGCTGCGACAGAAAGCAGAGAAAACCCATAGAACTCTTCAAGCATTGCTGATTACCGATCGCGGCATACCAAGAGCAGGCATGAAGGTAATGAATGATGCCGGAGAGCAAATAGGTGAGGTAACTAGTGGAACATTTTCACCTACCCTGAAAACTGGAATAGCTCTGGCATTGATGAACAAGAAGTTGGATGTCGAAAGTGAAGTTGTCGTCGATGTTAGAGGGAGATCAAGTCGCGCTGTGGTTAAACGTGCGCCGCTGGTTGCATCCCATGTGAAGTAAGGTTCAAACGTAGCCGTGCCCTTCGGAAAGAGTTAAGAACAGGCCGTGCGGTTAACCAGATTAAGACCCCAGTAGTCAATGCACGTGGTAGATCCCAAGCCAAAGCAGTAGTTAAATGAAAGACCATAAATCTTTGTAAATTCTCCAAAATCGAAGCGCCAGCAATGTATGAAAGTTGGGTATCAGTTCCCGTTAACCATGGCCAAAGCTGCAGATCCATGAGCAATCCAAACAAGAGTGAGGAAACCACTCCGATTGAAACTAATAGAAAGCTTTCTAAACCGATCTTTAAACTCCGGTAAGTGAGTTTTGCAAATGCACCGGCGAGCATTCCAATCCAGCCCGCCGCCAACATTTGAAATGGCAGCCAAGGCCCGATTCCGCCAGTCAAGAAAGCTGAAGCTGCAAGGGATACGACGCCCAGAGAAAATCCAAAGGTTGCTCCGAAAATGTAACTTGCCAAGATAAGAAGAAACCACATTGGTTCAACACCAATCGCCCCTGCACCCACTAACCGCAAAGCTGCAATAAGCGCTGAGAGCACACCAAGGATGGCTACCGCCTTTGAATCTAATGCGCCTCTAGAAATCTCTATCGCAATCAAGCTAACTGCAAATAAGGCAATTACTAAGGCGAAAATCCTGGCATTGTCTGGCTGGAAAAGAAGAAATTCGGAGTCAGGAAGATAGAGGGGCCAAGTAAATGACACCAATCCAAAAAGTGAACCCAGAAAAAGCAGGGGAACATTACTTTTCAGCATTTAGGTACCGCTCTGCTTCATTAACAGTTGTCCAATTTGTGTGCGGCAAAGCTTTGGCAACCTGTGGCGCAAATGCTGGAGAGGCGTTTAGTACTTGAGAGGTCGAGCCATCGGCAATTAACTCGCCATCGGCCAAGAAAATTACTCGATCGGCAACTTCAGCTACCAGCTCGACATCATGAGTTGAAATCAATACTGCGCGACCTTCCTTCTTCGCCACCCCCTTTAAAATTTGAATCAAAGTTTTCTTTGCTTGGTAATCAAGGCCTCTTGTTGGTTCATCTAGAACAATAAGCGGGGGTTGCGCAGAGAGGATGATGCTCAAGGCAAGGCCCAAGCGTTGACCTTCTGATACATCTCTTGGGTGTGAATTCAAATCAGGGATTTGCATAAGGGATTTGTAGATGGCCAAAGTTGAGCCTTCGGTAACTTTGTTGTCTTGATCAGCTAGCGCACACTCTTCCAAAATGCTTTGTCCATAGAGCAGATCAGTTGGCTCTTGAGGAACATAGCCAACAATTCGTATTAACTCTGGACCTTCCAATTCAGCGGGATCACTTCCGGAGACCCTTACCGTGCCAGCGGTTATCGGCGCTAACCCAACTGCGCATTTTAGAAGTGTGGTTTTGCCCGCTCCGTTTCTTCCCATCAGAGCGACAATTTCGCCCGTTCTAATCTCTAGATTTACTTTTGATAACGCGTAAGCACGCTGCGAATCTTGATACGCCGCACTGAGCTCGTTTATAGACAACAAAACTTCACCAGTTGAAATGGAATCAATGATTTCAGGGTTGTCAGCAACCTCAATCTTCGGTGCTAATTTACGAAACTCTCTGATGCTTAGTGGGATGGTTGGCATTTTTAGAGCCCTTGCCAGTTCAACTAATGGCGGTGCGATTGGAGAGCTTCGCATTACCTCTTCTGCGGTACCTAAGGCCAACGATCCATCGCCATGAATCAGAATGATCCGATCAACAAATTGAATCACCCTCTCCAAGCGATGCTCTGAAAGCACCACCGTTAGTCCCAAGTCATGGACTAAGCGATGCAATATAGAGAGAACCTCTTCGGCAGCAATTGGATCAAGTGCGCTAGTTGGTTCATCTAGTAAGAGAACCTTTGGATTAGTTACTAGGGCTGCCGCAATTGCAACGCGCTGCTGCTCTCCACCACTTAACTCTGAAATGTTTCTGCGACGCAGCGCAGTAAGTGCTAGAAGATCTAACACCTCTTCAACCCGCTTTCGCATTACCTCAGGGGCGATCCCGAGGGTTTCAAGCGAGAATGCGATTTCATCTTCAACAATGTCGGAGACAAAAGTATTGGCCGGATTCTGGCCCACAATTCCGACAACATCGGCGAGTTCGCCAGGTTTCAATGTTGCCGTAGAGCGTCCTGCAACGGAGATGCTTCCTGACAAGATGCCACCTGTGTGATGTGGAACAAGGCCATTAATCAGACGTAACACCGAACTTTTTCCTGCGCCGGTGTGTCCGATTAAGAGTACAAATTCACCCTCATTAACCTCAAAGCTAACATCTTCAATGATTGTGCGTTGTGAGTTCGGATAGATAAGAGAAACCTTAGAAAAATGGATCACTATGCCACCACCGGTGTCAGTGTTAGAAAAAGAAATAGGGCGCCAATTAGCCAGGGAGAGATTGATCCCGCTATAAAAATCGCGATAAGCAAATAAGCAGGGCCGCTAACTCCTAAGGAATCTCGCATTTTCCAGCTTGGTGCTCGATATCTAGTTGTATTGGGAAAGTATCCATAGCCTCTTGATTCAAGACTCGCAGCTAAATCAATTGACCTCTCGAGTGAATCCTCAAGGACGGGAAGAGCAATTCTTTTCCAACTCTGTAGACCGCTTCCAGATTGACCCCGTAATCTCTTTGCTGCCCTGACGCGAGAGATACTTCTTGCTGCTTGTGGTGCAACAGATGTCGCAATAACGCTGGCCAGGCCGATGCCATAAAAGCGACGCGGAAGAACCTTTAATAGTGAGTGTGGATTACTCAAACTATTCGCAAGAGCAAAAATCAGTATCAACGCCGCCAACAAGGCAGCCTCATTTAGGGTCAAGAGCAATCTTTGTTCTGTTACCGGACCTCCTAAACGAATACCAACAAGCAGCTCTGGAAGCTGAATCTGGGGGAGAGTGAAAATAACTTTTCCCGGCATAGGAACACCAATGGCAAAACCAATCAACATGCGAAATGCAAATGCGATCAAAGCCAATCGTAAAATCCATTTAAAACTAGAGCGCCAGTAAGTGGAACTCTTAAATCTGCTAGCTAGCAGTAAACAGGAGGCAATAGCTGCCAATGAAATTTCAGTTTTATCTAAAACCAAAACCACGCCAGAGGTCAAAACCGCCCACACCCACCAGAACAAAGGGTGAAACCCCAGCCGTTGAATGTGAGCGGTTTTCATGAGTTTGTAAATAGGAGGGTGTTTACTTGCGACGTCGACGGTTGATTAGGAAGGTAACAACAATCATTACCGCCAAAACTCCGAGCAGAATTGGGGCGGAGCTGCTTGTGCTCTCCTCGACTGGTTCTGGTGCAGCTGTTGTTACAACATCATCAGTCAATGGCGCTTCAATCTCTGCGCCACATTCATTATTTGGATAACCGGCTATGCCACAAATCAAACCTGAATCTCCAGCGCGAACCTCCAATGCACTTTGCAGAACATCCAAACCAACGGCGCCTTTGTCGACTACTACACAATCAGAGAAAAACTCTCTTGGGGTTTCTCCTTCGGGCGCGATATTGGCGGCACCAAAATCAACAACTAAGCCAACTCTTACCTT
>JACCEE010002463.1_pt1 | contig 10902 bp, 4 predicted proteins | sample 7449931 | NCBI WGS metagenome assembly JACCEE01 (sample SAMN15323457, study PRJNA562643) | freshwater metagenome | isolation source: river surface water | place: USA:Blue River Watershed | collected 2017-08-19 | reverse complement strand
TTACGAGTAAAAAATATGATTAAAAACCCTAAATTGAGCAAACATATTGCTGATGCTGGTTGGGGTAAATTTGTCACACAACTTGAATATAAAGCCAATTGGGCGGGGCGTTTGTTGGTCAAAATTGGCCAGTTTTTTCCAAGCTCAAAACGATGTTCTTGTTGTGGACACATTCTTTCACGCTTAGATTTGAGCGTGCGTGAATGGACTTGCCCCAAATGCAAAGCAACATTAGACCGCGACACTAACGCGGCAAAGAATATAAAAACCGCAGGGCTTGCGGGGATAGCCTTTGGAGAGAATGTCAATCTTGTGTAGCTAGTCTGCATAAGTTGTTCTCGTTGAATTAGGAAACTCTCAATAGTGATATTGGGAATCACCGTCCTTTAGGGGGGTGAGGATGTCAATGGATACACCACTAAAAAGGAGGTTAGGTATTTGCCCTTAACATAAAGTTTAAGGGCATCACTATCTACACAAGTTTTTTAACTTAGAAAACAATCAATTAAGTTCATATTTTTATCATTTTCAGATTGAAAATTGGAGTACAAACTTAAGTTTGCACTCCTGCAATAGCCTGAAAAAACGCTAAAAAACTATAATTTATTGATTTTTATATAATTAAAGATGTGTAGATATTTATGGTTTAAGGGATTATAAAAATTATTTTATCCAATCATGAAAGTTTTTATACAATGATAATTTTTAGGACATTAGCAAAATAGTATGTTATAATTAAAAAGTTTCGCTTATTAAAAATTATTTGTAATCGAATAAAATAATTAAGCTTTAATAAAAGTAAGTCACTGCTTGCTAAAATCTATCATTATCTATGATAATCTGTTGTTTTGTAATGGATTATTTATTGTGTATAATACTTTCTAGTGGAACGAAAACCAAGTTTTACTTTAAAAACGCTTTTGCTTAAAAGCATAAAACAACAAATAGTCAGGACACGCTACAACCAGATTTTAAACGCACATCGGATATAGGGTTGGACTGTGATTTTATCCAAAATTTCTGTATTGAGAGTGTGAATAAACCCAAAAATCAATAAAGAGATAAATTTTCGAGATTATCATAGATTTTGAGTAGCGATTAAATTGGCTTGAGTTGACTTTACCACGCATTGCCTAAAAACACTATCAAAGGCGTTTACTTCCAACAGTTTGCTTTAGGATCAGGATTTTCAATGGTTAATCATTCCCATAATACACAGATAGATAAAATGCTTTATAACGTTGATTTATCACAAGATAGTTGTGGTGTTGGCTTTATTACTCACAAAAAAAGTCAGCAAACCCACGATCTACTGATTAAGACACATCAGGCATTGTGTACGATTCCCCATCGAGGAGGAATGAGTGCGGAAGGAGTCGGTGATGGTGCCGGGGTTAATATTGATTTGTCTTTAAAATTCTTTCGCAAAATCACGGGCATAAATAATTTAGCTTTAGGCGATTTTGGGGTCGCTAATTTTTTCTTTCCCGAAGATCATGATCATTATGATTGTGAAGCCAGTGCCTTAGTCAATAAACATTTACAAGCCTTTGAATTGCCTTTAATTACTTGGCGTAAAATTCCCGTTGATTCTAGCGTGTTAAATGCTGCTGCGGTCAAAGCCCAATTACCGATTCAACAAGTGATTTTTGCGCGTCCGCCGACTTTAAAACAAGCCAGTGTTGATGAATTTGAACATTACATTCAACAAGCTTTATTAGCGATAGAAGTCGAAGGTTACAGTCGCGTTGAACTCGCGGGATTTTATCCTCTGTCAATGAGTGCGCGTACTCAAGTTTATAAAGGTCGATTGAATTCTAATGAGGTTATTCCTTATTTCAAAGATTTATATGATGCTGATCATGAGATCAGCAGCTTGTTTTTTCATACACGATTTTCTACCAATACTGCGCCCGCGACCATGATGGCGCAGCCTTTCCGCTATCTAGCGCATAATGGCGAATTAAATACAGATAAAAAAAATCGCCTCAGCGAATGTGCGATTGCGCGGCAAAATAATAAACATTTGGTATTTCCTTGTGGACAATCGGATTCAGGACGTTTGGATCAAACTTTGACTCGACGTATCCATGAAGACGGTTTAGATATTGTCACTGCCGTGTTAGCTATGATGCCGCCGGCTTGGGAAAACGATTCAACTTTATCTGCTGAAGTGCGGGCAATGTTGGAGTATTTCAGTTTATATGAAGAAAAAAATGATGGTCCAGCCGCATTAATTTTTAACGATGGTATTCGAGTCGGTGCGCGTTTAGATCGATTAGGTTTACGTCCCTTACGTTCAGTAGAAACCGAAACCTATTTAGCGGTGATGTCTGAAGCTGGACAAATTGATTTTCCGCCGGATCAAGTGTTACGTCGTGGACGAATTGAAGCCGGTGGAATGTTGTATTTTGATCATAGCACTGGACAAGCCTATAACAGTCAGCAAGTAATGACTCGATTGGCGAGTGAAAAAAACTATAGCGAATTATTAGCCCAAAGCCGAATTCGTTTAGCCGACGTTCCGGCTGTTGATCTCAGTGAACTCACTGAAACTAGCTCTTTTTCCATTGAACAGCAACATACGGCTTATTCCTTAAATCAAGAAAGCTTCCGGTTTTTACTAGACCCTATTTTAGAAACTGGTTTAGAAAAAGTGTCGGCAATGGGATATGGCATTGCACCGAATGCGTTAACTCAAGCTGAAGGCGGGATGTCGCGGTATTTTAGTCAACGTTTTGCTCAAGTGACTAATCCGCCGTTGGATTCATTACGCGAAAGTGAAGGGATGAGTTTACGAGTCGCTTTAGGCGCGAAACCCACTTTTACTAATGGACGGACGCAACAATTAATCATTGATTCTCCAATTTTGCAACGCACACAATTGGAACAAATCCGTCGTCAAACAGCAGTCACTACTCTCAGTTTACCGATTTTATATCGTCCAAATCGGTCGGATGCTCAGGCGAATGCTGAAGCTTTAGAACAGGCTTTTTTACAAGTTTGTCAACAAGTTGAACAAGCGGCTAAAGCATATATAGGGATTATTATTCTCAGTGATCAAGGTATTGATCCTGAACACGCAGCAATTCCGGCTTTATTAATGATTGCCGCAGCAAATCAACATTTGGTTAAACAAGGATTACGATTTAATTCTTCGTTAATCATGGAAACCGGACAAGCGGTGAGTCCGCATGACGTGGCAACGATTTTAGGATTTGGTGCGTCAGCGATTTGTTCACTCAGTGTGCATAATCGAGTGATTAGTCAATATGCTGATCGTCAACAGCAACTCAAAGCGTTAGCGAATTTTCAAAAAGGTGTAGAAAAATCGCTGATGAAAACGATGGGTAAATTTGGTTTATGTACTGTAGAAAGCTATATCGGCGGTGAATTTTTTGAATCTAATTATTTAGATACCGAAGAACCTAAACTCAAACCTTATTTCCCGAATATCCACGCCCCAGTTGGCGGTGCGCGTTATCGTGATATTGCCAATAGTGCGACTGAATGGCATCACAAAGCGTTAACCGTCATTAATGACAAAGATATTCCTTTCCTAGGTTTATTCAAAGAACGTCAAGACGGTGCTGGACACAGTTTTGGTAACGTTGCAGTTCGAGAATATATCGCAATGACCGATGAACCAGTGCATTTTCTCGAAACTCCAGTCGCTAGTGATACGGCTTATACCAAGATGGGTTATGAAAAACGTACTCCGCAACAAATTGATCAATTCGGGATTACGCCGGCTTATCGTCAATTTGCTAAAAATTTATATAGCGAACGGATGTCGCGTCCAGCGGCATTACGCGACATTATGATTTTTCCGGCTGATGTTACGGCAGCATACACGCAAGCGGATTTTGATCGCATTTTGACCTGCTACGATTTATGCGGTAATCATAACTATTTGATTCGTGGATTAAGAGTTACTCAGCAAGTCGGAAATTTCAGTTTACAGTTTACTGAAAATACTTCCGTCGCTAGATTACAAGCTCTTGCCGATCATTTGTTACAACGATTTAACGGTGAAATTTTTACCCTAGCTGTCACAGAACAGCATTTGTCGATTTATGTTACGCATACTGACGGTTTGCTATATCGTTATTTATCAAGCGTTGAAACCGCTAAACCTGCGTTATCTTTAAATGAAATTCAACCCGCACACCAAATTACCGCGACTTTAGCTTCCGGTGCGATGAGTCACGGTGCATTAATTGCCCCTGCGCATGAAGCCGTTGCTTTGGGAGTGAATATGGTCGGTGCTTTGAGTAATTCTGGGGAGGGTGGTGAACATTCCAGTCGTTTTGGTAGCTTACGCTCCAGTAAAATTAAACAATTTGCCTCAGGACGTTTTGGCGTATGGGCAGGTTATTTAGCGGATTCTAATATTGAAGAAATCGAAATTAAAATCGGTCAAGGCGCGAAACCAGGAGAAGGTGGACAATTGCCTGCTCCTAAAGTGACCGTAGAAATTGCCGCACTGCGTGGTGGAACCCCCAAAGTCGAATTGGTCAGTCCACCGCCGCATCACGATACTTATTCGATAGAAGATTTAGGTCAATTAATACATGACGCTAAAGCTGCACGAGTACGAGTCGGGGTTAAATTAGTTTCCTCAGAAGGCATAGGAACGATTGCTGTAGGCGTGGCAAAAGCCGGTGCGGATGTGATTAATGTCGCTGGAAACAGTGGTGGAACCGGAGCTGCAGCGGTAACTAGTTTAAAAAATACCGGTCGTTCGCCGGAAATTGGTATCGCTGAAGTACATCAAGCTTTAGCGGTCAATGGTTTACGCGATAAAGTCATTTTACGTTGTAGTGCCGCACATCAAAGTGGATTGGATGTAGTTAAATCCGCGATTTTAGGTGCGGACTCTTTTGAATTCGGGACGACCGCATTGATGATGTTGCGCTGTGTAATGGCAAAAAATTGTAATGTCAAATGTCCAGCCGGTTTGACTACTGATCATGAGGAATTTAAAGGCGATGCTCGCATTTTAGCGCAATACCTGATGAATGTGGCTCATGAAGTGCGCGAAATTTTGGCACAATTAGGTTATCGCAGTTTAACCGAAATTCGTGGACAAACGGATTTGTTACATTTAATGCGTCATCCTCAAATGATTGGGCAAATTGATTTACGTCGATTGTTAGCGCAAGTTGCTGAAATTAAAATTGCTAATCCGATTTATTTAGAAGCGGATTTTCGTGTAGATAATTTGATTTTTTCTCAAATTCAACAACAATTACTGCAACAACCTAAGTCTCAACTTATTTTTCAAGGGGCTGAATTTAAATTAACCAATCGTGATAAAACCGTTGGTGGGCAAACTGCAATCGATATTGAGCGATGGTTAAATTATCAATTGTCAGCTACGCAACGCGCTACATTAAGCGCGGTTTATCGTTTAGACAGTGGACGTTATTATTTAGCGGCTGATACAGTAACTGTACGCACCACCGGCTCTGCGGGACAAAGTTATGCGGCATTTTTGAATGACGGAATGCGCATGGAACATACCGGTACTTGTAATGATGGTGTAGGTAAAACCATGTGCGGTGGAACGGTGGTAGTCAAATCTCCGGGCGGCGGCAGTATACAAGCTGGTGAAAATGTCTTGATCGGAAATTTTGCCTTGTTTGGCGCGAGTGGCGGAAAAGCGTTTATCAATGGCGAAGGCGGAGATCGTTTTGCAGTACGCAATTCTGGAGCGATGGCGGTGGTCGAAGGTGTAGGCGATTTTGCTTGCGAATATATGATCAATGGTGCCGTGTTAAATATAGGCGGTTTCGGTAAAGGTTTTTGTACCGGAATGTCTGGCGGTAATGCGTACCAATACGATCCAGAACAGCGTTTAGAACAACTTTATGATCGATCTTCTGTCGAATTACACAGTTTGAGCGAAAATACAGATTTAGCTGCTGCTCATGAATCGTTTATTCTCTCTATGCTCAATGAACATTGGCAGGCGACAAATTCATCTAAAGCACGCTTTTTATTAGATAATTGGCAAGATCAACGGCAATATTTCAAATTCACTTTGCCTTTATGGTTATATAAAACCCAAACCGCCAGTTTTATTGCTCAAAGTTTAGATCGTAAAGCGATGATTGAGGAATTGAGTGTAGCATTAGTGAATTCACAATTAACCGAATTAGCTTATGCCATTCAAAATAAACAAGCTTTATTTAATGGTGCAATTCCTGAGGAAAGTGCAAATCCTGAATTATTATCGATGCAATTAATTGGTAGCTTGACTGTGTTATTAAAAGCAAAACAATTAGTTCAAGATTCTTTAATTAAAAATCAATCTTCTAACGTCGATAATGCTTTTATTGATCAACAAATTCAACAATTGATTATTCAACGCCCGCGTAAATTACAAGACGCTTTATTAAAAAATACTCGTGAAATTTTTGCTGATTGTAACGAAACACAATTAGCTGATTTATTAGCTCAAAAACGCTTGCAAGATTATAAAGCCACTTTGATTAAACGCGATGTTCAAAGTATTTATTCTTTGGGAACAACGGCATGGATTATTGAGCAACAACGATTAAATCAATCGCTTACTCAAAATTTACAAGACGTATTGAATTTGCAGAATTTTAAGCAGAATTTACGGGATTTACAAAATAATTGAAATCGCTCTTTACGAAATCCCCTTAGTCCCTTTTTTGAAAAAAGAAGAAATTTAGGAAGATTTTACAAATAATAAACTTTGATAATTCTGTGAATGTTGATCCAAATATGATGACCCTTTTTCAAATTCCGCAAAATGCTCCTTATAGCCCGCAACAACGTGTATGGTTAAATGGTTTTCTCATGGGGATGCGTAGTCAACTACAGCAAGCTACTGAAAATCAATCGTCGCAAGCGCAGAGACTCATACATGTACTGTATGGCAGTCAAACCGGTAACGCTGAATCGGTTGCTAGAGAAGTAGCGACAGCAGCCAAAGCTCGAGGATTAACTCCGATTGTTAAAAGCATGGATGAGGTTGAACTCAGTGCTTTAACAACAATCGATTATTTGTTGATTGTCACCAGCACCTACGGTGAAGGAGAAATGCCGGATAATGCTGAGTTGTTGTGGCAGGCAGTGAGTTCCGAATCAGCTCCACGTTTAACCCATTGTCGTTATTCGGTATTGGCATTAGGCGATACCGGTTATGATTTATTCTGTCAAGCAGGCATTGATTGGGATCAACGTTTAAGCGAATTGGGCGCGAATCGAATCTCACCTTTAGTGCTGTGTGATGTTGATTTTGAAGCGAATGCAGAACAATGGATAGATACGGTTATTCCTTTGATGGCTGAAGGAATGCAAAGTGTCACTCAGATTGAGACCCAAGTGGTTGAACAAAAACCACAATATCATCGTAAAAATCCTTTTCCAGCAACTTTATTGGACAATCGTCGTTTAACTAGCGAGGCTTCTTCTAAAGAGATTCGTCATTATGAATTCTCATTAGCCGGTTCAAACTTACGATATGAAGCGGGCGATGTATTGAATGTGTTACCGATTAATTGTCCAGCGTTGGTAGCCGATCTGCTGGCAGCGATGGGCTGTAATGGTGACGAAGAAGTATCAGTTAACGGACAATTGATGCAGTTATCTGCCGCGTTGAGCAGCGAATTTGAAATTAAATTACCGAGTAAAGAATTAGTAACTTGGTTAGCCTTATGTTCCGGTGATGCAGAACTTAATCAATTATTGATCGGTGATAAATCTGCTTTAGCCGACTTTTTATGGGGACGCGATACTTTGGATTTATTAAAACAATATCCAGTTGTAAACGTATCCGCTACCGATTGGATCAGTGTTTTAAAACCTTTACAACCACGAGCGTATTCGATTTCTTCCAGCAGTCGATTGTATCCTGAAAGCGTACATCTCACCGTTGCCAGCGTGCGTTATCAAAGTCAGAATCGATTGCATAAAGGTGTATGTTCAACCTATTTAGCCGATATAGCGACGTTAGGTGAGCCGGTTAAAGTGTTTTTAACTGCGAATAAAACTTTTAAAGTCCCAGAAAACAATGAATTACCCATGATTATGGTTGGGCCTGGAACGGGAGTCGCACCATTCAGAGCATTTCTACAAGAACGTCAAGCTCGTAATGCTCAAGGGAAAAATTGGTTATTTTTTGGTGATAGAAATGCTGCTGCGGATTTTATTTATCAGGAAGAATTGCTCGCTATGCAAGCGAGTGGTTTATTAACTCGATTAGACCTCGCGTTTTCCCGTGATCAGGCTGAAAAAATTTATGTTCAAGATCGAATGCGTGAAGCCGGTGCCGAATTATTCGCTTGGTTACAACAAGGTGGCTATTTCTTTGTATGTGGCGATGCGAGTCAAATGGCGAAAGATGTTGATCGTGCTTTGCATGAAATAATAGCCAAATACGGGCAAATGTCGATTTTACAAGCGGCTGATTATGTCAATCAGTTGAAAAAAGATAAACGTTATGTTCGGGATGTTTATTAAATGCTTCATTACAAATTTTTAGAAAAAGTCAGATAGCCAATAGTGTTGTGTAAATCAATTGTTAAATAAATAAAAAAAAGGAGTGTAAAATTTGTCTGTCAACTCAAGTTTACACTCCTAATAACGATTATCGAATGATCGTTGTGTCTTCGTTCAAAGTGCTTCAGGGACTACAGCATATAAAGCTCGACCTAACCGTACATGCACACGTTTACCTGGGTGTCTTTCATCAAAAAAGACATATGAATCCATAAGATTGCTGCTACAGGGCGCAAAATAACTCAAATTATCACTGCTGTAACAGCCTTGTTTTACATTATTAAACAGATAGGCGTTGCTATTTTGGATGATACCACTAAAAAAGTTATACAAATTAAAACTGACTATATCCACCGCTTTGGCTTTTTCAACCGAAGCAACGGTTTCGGTTAATTTTTTGTTAAACGCAATTGTTTTTTGATTCGCCCGTAAAATAATCGCGTTATTGCCAGCGGCTTTTGCCAAAGCTTGTGTTTCGGGGATCGCCCCGATATTAGGGGAGTTGACCACCAAAAACCGTTTCGCGCCTGCGTTAATCAGTTGAGTCAGGGTATTGCGAATATTAGCAGCAGCATTATTCAAAATGGCGGTCGCCAAGGTTTCATCCGGCTGGTCGCGCATGTCGCGAATGTCATTGCCGCCGATAAATAAAATATACAAATTATCAGCAGAAGCTTTGCCACTTTGGCTGGTTAAAAAAGCAGTGACCTGTGCGGTCAAATCAATCGCACCATTTTTGCCAGCGCGTGCGCCAGCCACTGCAAAATTGTTGCCGTTCACCGTACCGAATAAATGTAATGATGGTGTTAAAGGCAAGTTCATGATTGTTGCCAAGTGCGCTACGGCAGTTAAGTCGTTGGTAAAGCCATGTTGATAAGGGGCTTGATTCAAAAAGCTGTAATCCGGTAAGGCAGCAAGATTGCCATTGTCCGATAAACTATCGCCAAAAACCACCATCCCAGCAAAAGGTGCGGCAAGTAATGGCAACGGGGATAATAGCAAAATCACGGATAGGAAAAACTTACAAAAACGTATTAACATGGTGTTCTCTCAAAATTAAGGTTAAAAAATCATCATCACTGTGCTGATTATCCAAGGTTGGAGTTAGTTCAAAATCAAAAATATTTTTTGATTGAGCATTAATTGTTTCAATAACACTGCAAATAGTTATGTTAAACTCACATCAGGCAATTTTATTGAGATCGTGAAAGCTAAACCGCTTCATATTTTCTCAGATTTTAAGGTTGCATTTTTTATCCCGAATTCAGGTTAAATTAGTTCTTGATTATGCTCACATATTTACAACTTTTATCAACCGTGTTAGAGCAAGGACAAACTAAAGCCGATCGTACTGGCTGTGGTACTCGTTCGATTTTCGGCTATCAAATGCGTATAGATTTAAACCAAGGTTTTCCCTTGTTAACTACTAAAAAAGTACATTTCAAATCGATTGCTTATGAATTATTATGGTTTCTAAACGGTGAAACAAATCTACAATTTTTACGCGATCAGAAAGTTTCAATTTGGGACGAGTGGGCAGATACTGAAGGTAATTTAGGCCCAATTTATGGTGCGCAATGGCGTTCTTGGACTGTGGCGAATGGCGAGTCTATCGATCAATTAAGTCAATTAATTAGTCAATTACAAACCAGACCTGATAGTCGGCGATTGTTGTTTTCCAGTTGGAATGTAGCTGATTTACCGGATGAATCGTTGTCGCCGCAAGCGAATGTCGCTTTAGGCAAAATGGCATTAGCCCCTTGTCATGTTTTAGCACAATTCTATGTCGCTAATCGCCGTTTATCCTGCCAAGTTTATCAACGTAGCTGCGATGTTTTTCTAGGATTACCTTTCAATATTGCCAGTTACGCTTTATTAACTCATTTGCTTGCTCAACAATGTGATTATCAAGTGGGGGAATTAATTTGGACTGGAGGTGATGTTCATTTGTATTTGAATCATTTAGCTCTTGCAGAATTGCAATTGCAGCGTTCTCCACGTTCGTTAGCCAAATTAGCACTCAATCGACGACCTCATTCTTTATTTGAGTATCAATATCAGGATTTTACGATAGTTGATTATCAACCTTATCCCTCGATTCCAGCACCAATTGCGGTGTGAAAATCTGCCTGAATCTTCATTTTAAAAGATTTAACCCAAAATTAAAAAGAAATTGATGCAGCCTACGATTGCGATTATCACTGACGATCCAGGATGGCACGGACAACAACTGGTCTCAGCGTTTGAAAAACTCGGCTATCGAAGTGTTTATGTTTCGTTAACTGAATGCTGTTTACAACCCACGCCAAGCGGATTACCGATTTATTTACCCGGATTTACCGAGCAATTACCGACAGCGGTTTTTGT
>JACCEE012450295.1_pt1 | contig 10903 bp, 13 predicted proteins | sample 7449931 | NCBI WGS metagenome assembly JACCEE01 (sample SAMN15323457, study PRJNA562643) | freshwater metagenome | isolation source: river surface water | place: USA:Blue River Watershed | collected 2017-08-19 | reverse complement strand
TGACATGCGATGAGGTGTGCGCAAATCAGATTGCGGGGAAACTCAAACGAAGTGACACCAATTTGATCTGCGACCCTGTGAGAATAAACGGGTGCGCCGTTTATTCGCTCTCTGTGCAATCACCGTCGTTTCGCTCACTGCTTGTGCGCAAACGCCTCGCACCGGCACTAATTTTTGTCGTCAATTAGCCAAAGAGATGCCTGGCATTGCAGTGATGCCCGCAACTGTGGACGAGGTAAACGCGTCTGTTGAGCATTTCACTCGTTTGCAAAAGGTTGCCCCACTAGAAGTGCAAGAAGATTGGGATGCGCTTACCGAGCTGATGATTGCCGCATCAAAAGTAAAAGCCGAAGACGCACAAAGCGTGCAGCAAGTTGCCGACTTGGCATATGCAACCGAGGCAAACGCACAGGCTGCATCGCAATGGGTGAAGGCTACGTGTGGAGTAGATATTTCACTTGGCGTTCAAGTAACGCCGTAAAGCAATCAGCGAATTTCGCCGCGCTTCACGATTACCTTGTCAACAAGTCCGTACTCCTTGGCTTGATCTGGCGTGAACCAGCGATCTCGTTCTGAGTCTTGCTGAATTTGTTCGATCTTTTGACCAGAGTGGAATGCAATCAACTCAGCCATGCGCTTCTTGGTGTACTGCAATTGCTCTGCCTGAATTGCAATGTCTGACGCTTGTCCACGCAAACCCGCAAGAGGCTGGTGCATCATGATTCGAGCGTTTGGCAACGTGTAGCGCTTGCCAGCTGTACCTGCTGTGAGCAAGAACTGACCCATTGAAGCGGCAAGACCCAAACACACAGTGGCAACATCGCAGCTAATGAACTGCATGGTGTCATAAATTGCCATTCCTGCAGTCACTGAACCACCAGGGCTGTTGATGTACAACCACACATCAGCCTTTGGATCTTCTCCTTCAAGGAACAACAGCTGTGCACAAATCTGGTTCGCTACATCATCATTTACATCGCTTCCCAGCATGATGACTCGGCTCTTCAGCAAGCGCAAGAAAATATTGCTTTGCGAATCTGGTCCGCCGTCTTGTGCAAAAGGCATGTTTGGCAAGTGAAGTGGGCTGTTGCTCATGGCGGAAAGACTACTACCCCACTATTGCGCAATAGGGAGTGGCATGAAGTGACGCCGAACACCACTAAAAACCACAACAACTCGCTCATCATCAGCAATTTGTGAACGCAGCGCGAGTAATCCCGCAAGTCCAGCAGTACCAGTCGGGCTCACATTGATTTCGGTCACTTTGTGCGCAAGCGCATACGCATCAATGATGTGCTGCTCTGTAGCCACAACTGGAGAGCCGCCACTTTCAGCCATGGAGTTACACACGCCGACCCAGTCATAGGTTTCATCATCCAAAATGCCATCAGCAAGCGAAGGCTGAACGTTTTCCCACGGCCACATGCAATCGTTCCACCTTGGGCCAGCGTTTTTGCCTCCGCCAGTTTCAATTGCGTGCTGCCATGCACGGGCAAGAGGTGCACAACTTTGCGTTTGCACCGCATGCAATGCAGGTCGTAGCCCTCCCGCAAACAATCCTGAACTTCCACACGCAGCAAACGCTCCACCACCAACTTGCATAAACACTCGATCTAGTGGCGGCCCACTTACGCGCTCCATACTGTCGGCCATTTCCCACCCGATGGTGCGACCACCATCAAGACACCATGCATTTTCTGTTCCCTGCACACCAAAGGGAATTGCACCTTGCGCAACAGCTTCGCGAAATCGATGCACACATGGATCACCTGGTGGATCGTTAGGTAAACGCGGACAACGCACAATGCGGGCGTCTACCGATTGCAAAAGATCGGTTAACTCTGCAGCAGCATTTTCTGGAACAAAAACTTGAATTGGCCACCCAACTGCTTTGGCCAAAGTTGAAGCAGCAAATGCAGCATTGCCACATGACGCAATCGCCAAATTGGGGCGATTCTCTTTTGAACTCCACGACGCATGACCGGTTTTTTCTGCTGCAAGTAAGTGCAGCAGCTCGGTAAACAAGTGACGCGATTTATGAGAACCTGCGACTCCGTTTGTTTCGTCTTTCACCCAGACTCCACCAAGCTGCGAAAACCCAAGTGCATCAGACAATGCGTCGTGTCGAGCAAATGGTGTAAACCTGAATCCAGTGCCAGCAACTACGCGAACCATCTCATCAGCTTCGCGAATGAGCGCAATACGTTCGTCTTCCGAAAGCCCGAGCGCACCAGCGAAAGCATCCCACGCCAAATACTTGCGAAATGCCACATAGGGATTTTCATCCCCCGTGCTTCGCAACGGCGCTATTGGTTGTTCAAACTGCAACACGTGATGCGTGTCGTGATCACTTGCATTTGGGCAACGCCACGCCAACGCTTTGTCTATTGCAACACGCTCTCCACATACTGCGCACTTCCACCCAACATGTGGTTGTGCAAGCAGAGTCATGCGAAGTTATTTTGCTGCGGCAACTCGCGCGTTGAATTCACCGATCATGGCGTCCCACGTAGGAACGTGCTTGCGCAGGTTGCGCCAGAAAGTCTGCGATCTGCGCGCTTCAAACACAGAAAGAGGTGTGCCCTGTTGCTCAACCCAGGTGTAGTAACCAAGGTTAAAGATGCGGTTTTTATCGCGCTCTGTGCAGTCAATCATTGAATCTGTTTGCACAGTTGCGAGATGCTCAGCGAAAACTTCAGCAGCTTCTACTTGTGTGAAGTTGTCGTTAAAGCGCTTCTTCATCGTCTTTACTCGCTCGCTTGGGTACAAATCTGCGCCATCTGTCGCAATGGTGATCAACACATCATCTTCGCCAAGGCCAAGCAACTTTGCCGTCTTGATTGCAGCAATGGTGTTGCAAATGGAAGAAAAACCGAAGTGCTGCAGTGTGTCCACAACTGCTTGAGGCACATGCTTTCGCTGAACCAGATAATCGCGACCTGCTGACGTATTAAACAACACGTCAAGCTCATCGGTTGCACGATCTGAAACAGCAGCAACCACATCGGTGTTCATCACGTTGTGAATGAGTGGAATGTGCTTGTCGCCGATGCCTTGAATGTTGTGCTCACCAAAACCATTTTCAAGCATGGTTGGGCATTCAAGTGCCTCAACCGCAACGATTTTGGTTCCGTACTTGTCCTTCAAGTGATCGCCTGCGCCAATAGTTCCAGCCGAACCCGTTGCGCTTGTAAATGCAGCAAGTCGAAGACCTGGTCGGTTCATTCCCTTGGCAACATGTTCGTACACAGTGGCGAGCGCACTACCTGTTACTTCATAGTGGCCGAGGTAATTTCCAAATTCGCAGAACTGATTAAAAATGAAATTTTTTGAATCTTTCTGCATTTCGTTGCATGCGTCATAAATTTCTTTGACATTGCTTTCGGTACCTGGCGTGCGAATAATGTCGCTTGGGTCACTCGTCCAACGATCAAGCCAATCGAAACGTTCTTGCGACATTCCCGCAGGCAACACAGCAACTCCGCGAGCACCCATGATCTTGCTAATCGCCACACCACCGCGTGCATAGTTTCCGGTTGAAGGCCACACTGCGCGTTGGGTTGAAGGATTGAACTGTCCGGTAATCACGCGAGGTGCCAAGCATGAATACGCCGCAAGCACCTTGTGCGCAGTAATCATGGGAAAACGGTCGCCGAACACGACGATGATCGGACTATCTACTCCTGTGAGTGATTTTGGAAGAACTACGTGATCAGGAACATTGACCCGATTTCCAGCCATGTCGTTAAACCAATGCACGCGAAACAAGTTGCGTGAATCGGGAGCGTTCTTGTCTGCACCAGCTGCAATGTCTGCGGGAATGAGGGATGGGTTTGCAAGCTGCGCAAATGTTGGCAACACCACGTTGTTCGCCGCACACTTTCGAATGCTTTCGGCTAGTGAGCCTTCATCAACAATGGTGTCGGCCAAACCAAGTTGGCTGGCAAGGGCGTGAGAATCTTCAAGGACAGTGGCAGATGATGGCGTAGTTGTGGTCACGCTTTACATTCTGTCAAGAAACGATCCCCCGCCACTACCCTGAAGCCCGTTAGCCGACGTAGCCCAATGGCAGAGGCACAGCACTTAGGATGCTGTCAGTGAGAGTTCGAGTCTCTCCGTCGGCACTGTGAGTTCTCTGCCTTCGCACCTCGCCAGCCTGCAAACTCCTGCCCTCATTGTTGATGGGCCAACCGCCAGGCAAAATATTGCAGCCATGGCGACTCTTTTGCCAGGAACCAAACTTCGCCCGCACATGAAAGCAACCAAGTGCACAGCGCTTGCCAAGTTGCAGGTGCAGGCCGGACACACCACATTCACTTGTGCAACAACTCGCGAAGTTGTTGGCATGGTGAAAGCAGGACTCGGGCAAGACCTGCTACTTGCAAACGAAACAGTGGATGCTTCGCGGTTGCGCGAAATGGCGCTGCTGCAAGATGCAGCACTGATCACCGTTGCAATTGATTCCGATGAAACCCTGCAAGCAGCAAGCACAGCAGGAATTCGCAATGTACTTATTGATGTGAACGTGGGGCTACCGCGATGTGGCATTTCTCCCGACGGCGCAGGGCGACTTGCCGATCGTGCGCGAAATTTGGGAATCAATGTTCGCGGCGTCATGGGCTATGAAGGCCACCTCATGATGGTGACTGACAAACAAGAAAAGATTGCCAAGGTTGAACAGTGCATGGCATTGCTTCGACAAGCGGCCAACGATGTTGGTGGAGAAATCATTTCGGCTGGCGGAACCGGAACATACGACTTTCATAACTCCACCGGAGTAACCGAAATTCAGGCCGGTTCGTATTCACTCATGGACACCCAATACTCACAATTACATCTGCCTTTCAAGCAAGCTGCATTCGTAGTTGGCACAGTCATTTCTTCAAACCCGCAGTGGGCAGTTGTTGACGTTGGTTTGAAATCACTTGGCATGGATCACGGCAATCCATCTATTGATGGACACGCCGTATGGTTTTGTTCCGACGAACACACCACGTTTTCTCCAAATGATGGACCTACTCCACAAGTTGGAACTCGAATTCGAGTTACTCCAGCACATATAGACCCCACAGTTGCGCAACACGAATGTGCTTGGGTGGTTGAAAATGATGAAGTAGTTGACCGCTGGGAAATCGACCTACGCGGCTGGTAACACCAGTTATTTCAATTCAGCAAGCATTACCGAGAGCGCTCGAAAGGCTTTTCCTCGGTGAGAAAGCGCATGCTTTTCATCAACCGACATTTGCGCAAACGTTCGACCATCGCCTTCACTTGCAATGAACAGTGGGTCGTAACCAAATCCGCGATCACCAATTTCATTTTCGGCAATCATTCCCTCGCAAACACCTTCGGCGATTATTTCTCGACCATCAGGAAATCGCAGCAGTGCAATGGTTCTAAATCTGCAACTTCGCGATTTGCCATCAAGTTCGGCCAACATTTTCTGACGATTATCTGCATCGGTTGCATGCTCTCCAGCAAAACGCGCAGTTCGTACTCCAGGGGCTCCGTGCAACGCATCCACTTCTAGCCCTGTGTCGTCAGCAAGTGCTGGCAAACCTGTTGCATCGCACACCGCAATGGCTTTTAGCCGTGCATTGCCTACAAGAGTGTCGGCATCTTCAACCACGTCGGGAAGCTCGGCTGGTCGCGGCAACAAATCAATAATGCCGCCCATCAGATCGAACATTTCAGCAACTTTGTGTGGGTTGGCTGAAGCGCACACTGCGCGCAACATGATTATCTGCCGAGTGGTCGAGGTGTTGGAGCAGTTGCAATTACTTCGCGTTGTTTTGCAAAAATTTGCTCAAGCCCGCCTGCGGCCAGGCCCAACAACGAGTCCAATTCACTTCGCGAAAATGCTTTTCCTTCTGCAGTGCCCTGCACTTCAACAAAAGTTGGCTCGCCTCCATTAATTGGCTGCAACATGACCACATTCATGTCTACTTCAGCTTTTGAATCCTCTTCATAAGGAAGATCAAGCACTGGGTTACCGTTGTGAATCCCAACGCTGATTGCAGCGCACATTGAATGCAATGGGTTGACCGTCAATCCTCCATTTTGTTGAATACGTGTAATTGCATCGTGCAACGCAACGAATGCTCCACAAATACTCGCGGTGCGCGTGCCTCCATCGGCTTGCAACACATCGCAGTCAATCAAAATTTGTCGTTCGCCAAGCTGCTTCATGTCAATTGATGAACGCAATGCACGTCCAATCAATCGTTGAATTTCAACTGTACGACCCGACTGCTTGCCTTTTGCAGCTTCGCGTCCTACTCGCTCAGGCGAAGAACCTGGAAGCATCGAATACTCTGCAGTCACCCAACCTTTTCCACTGCCCTTCATCCAACGTGGTACATCTTCATCTAGAGAAGCGGTGCACAGCACTCGCGTTTTACCAAACGACACCAGAACCGAGCCAGCGGACATTTCGGTGAAGTCGCGTTGAAAAGAAATTGGACGCAGTTCATTGTGTTGCCGTCCGTCGAATCGTGTCATTGTTTTGCTCCCTGGTTGCGTGTAAATGTAAAAACTATTTGCTTGACCACTGCTCTGCTTGGTCAAGTTCAGGTCCAAGCAATCTTCGTCCGAGTTGTGCGAACCAAGCGATATCGCCAGAAGACAAGAAGCGATGTGTGCCAATTCGATTTGAAGCAGCCAAGTTCAATTCTGCCAAAGCATCTCGAACCGCGAATGCAGTTTCGTCGCCACTACTGACCAGAACTACCTGTGGTCCCATTACTTCACCGATCACACGCGACAGATACGGGTAATGAGTACATCCAAGCAACAATGCATCTACTCCAGCGTCGCGAACTGGAGCCAACAAGCGTTCAGCTAGCACCGTTACCTCATCGCCTGTTGTCTGATCACGTTCAACAAACTCAACAAAGCCAGGGCACGCTGCCGATGTCAATGTGACCTGGGCGTTGGTATCTCGAATGGCGCCGACATATGCACCAGACGAAATGGTTCCTACTGTGCCAATCACACCAACTTTGCCGTTGTGCGTTGCACGAACCAAAGCACGCGCACCCGGCTCGACAACACCCAAAACTGGCACTGGCAATTCATTAGCCAATTCGTGCAATGCAACCGATGCGGCCGTGTTGCACGCAATCACCACTAGCTTCGCCTGATAATCACGGACCAAACTCCAAGCCAACTCGCGCGCATATTCGCGCACTTGCTCGGCCGGCTTATTGCCATATGGGTATCGCCCGGTGTCACCTATATACACCACATCTTCTGCCGGCATTAAGTCAATCACTGCTCGCGCAACAGTTAGACCACCAAACCCAGAATCGAACATGCCGATTGGGCCCTGCGAATTCGTTGGCTTGTCTGGCATTGGCTTCCACAATACGCCAACGCAATAGTCTGAATCGGTGCTTCTTGCCACTTTGCTCGCATTAACTGCTGCTGTTCTGCATGCTTCGTGGAACTTGTTAGTGAAACAAAGCGCAGATCGAAGACTTGCACTGTGGGGTCAATTCACGATCGGTGGAGCACTCAGCGCAATTGCATTAATCACCTGGAATATTTTGGGTTCTTCACCAGAAATTGCTTGGGGTTGGGCATTGTTCAGTGGAGCGATGCATGTTCCTTACCTCATGTTGTTGTCGCGTGCATATGACCGCGGCGATTTTTCAATGTCGTATCCCATTGTTCGTGGCGCAGGAGCTCTTGCAGCAGCAGCTGGTGGCGTGATTTTTTTGAACGACACGTTGTCGTCGCTTTCAACTCTTGGAATTGTTCTTGCTGTTCTTGGATTATTTGTGCTCGCAAAAAGCGGTTCATGGCATGTTGTTGGAGCGGCGCTCAGCGTTGCATCAACCATTGCCGTGTACTCAGTTGTTGATGGACACGGAACACGACAATCACAGCCCGTTGCCTATGCACTTGCACTCAATATTGCAGCAGCAATATTTGTTTCGCTGTACGCAAGTATCCGAAGCAGAAAACAGATGATCCCCACCATGCGCGCTCACTGGAAAATTATGGGTGCTGCAGGGGTGTTTTCAACAGTTGCCTACATGTTGGTGATGATTGCCTATCGTCATGCACCAGTCGGTTATGTTGCATCGTTGCGCGAATCAAGCGTGGTGATCGCTGCGTTTGCTGGATGGAAAATGCTCGATGAAGGTGATCACCGACGGCGCATAACGTCAGCAGCCATCGTGCTGGTTGGATTAGTCGTGCTGGTTATTGGCGGCTAATTCAAAATTAGAAGTAGATGATTTTTTCCGCCGCTGCTTCAGCTGCGTCAAGATCATCGGTGTATGCGCCGGTTGACAGATACTTCCAACCGCCATCACAAACAATGAACGCGATTGTTCCAGATTCAATTTCGGATGCAACCTTTAATGCGCCCGCAAGTGATGCACCGGAGGAAATACCAGCGAAAATTCCACATTCGCGCACAAGACGACGTGTCATTTCCAAGCTTTCACGTGGGCGCACGACGCGTTTGCGATCGAGGACATCTCGTCCATGCCAGTTTTCAAAAATTGGCGGAATGTACCCTTCGTCAAGATTGCGCAGTCCTTCAACACGCTCACCCAACGGTGGCTCAACAGCAACGATTTTCACATCGGCATTGCGCTCTTTCAAATAGCGCCCAACGCCCATCAGCGTTCCGCTCGTTCCGAGTCCTGCCACAAAGTGCGTGATGTCTGGAACATCTCGCCAAATTTCCGGACCAGTTGTTTCATAATGCGCACGTGGGTTTGCATCATTTTGATATTGATGCATGAAACACCATTCGGGGTGTTCGGCAGCAAGCGCCTCTGCGCGACGTACAGCGCCATTTGAACCCTCGGCACCAGGGGTGAGAATGATCTCGGCGCCAAACACCTGCAACATTTGTCGACGCTCAATTGACACACTTTCCGGCATCAAAATGGTGATGGGATTCCCCTTCACCGCTGCAATAGCGGCAAGCGCAATTCCCGTGTTGCCCGAAGATGGCTCCATGATTCGCTGGCCAGGCTTCAACTTTCCATCCTTGATCGCCTGATCAATCATCGATTTTGCGATCCGGTCTTTTACCGAGCCAAACGGATTTTGACCTTCCAGTTTTGCAATCAAGCGCACACGCGGGTTTGGCGACAACACGCTGACATCAACCACTGGCGTATTGCCAATGAGGTCAAGAACGCTTTCGTGAGGCACCATTTCAACTCCGGGGATTGTTGACTTAATAAGTCATAATTCTAACGATGTGGTCGTTACAACCCTCAGTTGTGCTGATTTATTTCCGTTTCTGAAATAACCCCGTCGATAATGCGGAAGTTGCGCGGCTCTGGAACTCCGCGCTTCAACGTGACGATCATGTAATGCCAGCCAGGATCAGGAGCTTGTGCAACATCGGTTGCACTTGGGTAGGCCTCTGTATGGGTGTGACTATGCACCACTCCAACTACCTCGTGACCGGCATCCTCTGCATTTCGCTCAATAACGAGATGCTGCTTGGGATTAATGGTGTACACCTTTGCGGAATGCGCAATGTTTTCACAGGCATGAAACTCAAGTACTTCACCTTCAGAAAGTTTTCCGACCAAAAGCCCACACGCCTCTTCTGGGTAGCAAGAAATTGCGTGTTCGCCAATCTGCTGCAAAATCTGCGGAGACACCTTCAATTCGGTTTGAGTACTCATTGCAATTTCAGGCTACCCGTATGCTGAAACGAACGATATGAACGCACAAAACAAGCAGAGCGAGCGGGAGCACCTTAATCGGGTGGTTGCCAGCAATCGCAAGGCCAGGCACGACTACTCCATTGTGGATGTGGTCGAGGCCGGCATTGTGCTGCTTGGAAGCGAAGTGAAAAGCGTTCGATCCGGACAAATTCAACTGGCCGATGCCTATGCCCATGTGGTTAATGGAGAAATGTGGCTTGACGGAATTCATATCGCCTCCTACGAATTTGCGCACGGAGTTGGCGCACATGAACCAATGCGTCGCCGAAAGCTGCTTCTTCATCGTGAGCAAATTCGACGCATGCAAGACCGCATCAATAAAGAACGCCTCACCATCGTTCCCCTAGAAGTGCGCTTCAGTAAAGGGCGCGTGAAGGTGGACATTGCACTGGCAAAGGGTCGGCAAAAGGCAGACCGCCGCCAAGCAATTGCAAAGAAAGAATCCGAACTAGAAATGCGCCGCGAGGCAGGACGCCAAAAGAAACAGAGTTAGCAGCCAAATATTTCTTTGAGCAAAATTATGGACATTGTCCAAATTTTGATATAGTCAATTTCGTGATTGACACCTTTGAAACCCAGTTGCGCGAACATGGGCTCAGCGTGACCGCTCAGCGGCTCACCTTGCTGCAAACCATCAGCGATTACCCACACATCACCGCTGATCAGGCAACAGAAATTGCCCGCAAGCAACTAGGAAGCATTTCCCGTCAATCGGTGTACGACACGCTCAACATGCTTGTTGAAAAGGGTCTTGCACGACGTATTCAACCATTCAACTCCCCTGCACTCTTCGAAGATCGAGTTGGCGACAATCACCATCACCTCGTGTGTCGAAACTGCGGAGCTGTTGAAGATGTTGACTGCGCTGTTGGGTATCGACCCTGTTTGCAAGCATCCGATGACAACAACTTTGTGATCGACGAAGCCGAAGTGACGTATTGGGGATTGTGCCCAAAGTGTCAGGCAAAAAACTCAAAATCTCGTAAATCAACACCCCAAACACGAAAGGCAAAATCATGAGTGAATCAGGTAAGTGCCCGTTTTCAAGCGGAGCAACCACCGCCCACAACATGGGAACCACCAATGCACAGTGGTGGCCAAATCAACTCAACATCAAAGTGCTGCACAACAATCCAGAAGTCGGCGATCCAATGGATCCAGATTTTGACTATGCAAAAGAATTTGCATCACTAGACCTT
>JACCEE011325774.1_pt1 | contig 10903 bp, 7 predicted proteins | sample 7449931 | NCBI WGS metagenome assembly JACCEE01 (sample SAMN15323457, study PRJNA562643) | freshwater metagenome | isolation source: river surface water | place: USA:Blue River Watershed | collected 2017-08-19 | reverse complement strand
TTACACTTACCGGAACAATTTGGTCTCCAATATAATCTTCACAATCTCCCGATTCGGTAATGTCATTTGGGAAAATCGAATCATCTTTAACGGAAATTGCAATTGGGTTGTTTGATACGATATGCGAACCCGAAAGATTATCAATATCGCGTTTTGATGTTACCGTTTTAAAAACACCAACACCATTTTTATTAACATAATAACCAACAGTATCAACAATTGCCTGATCGAGTTGGCGAACCGAGTATGTTTGTCCTTTTTGTAAAACAACACTAAAAGTTTCTCCTTTTTTATGTCCAACAACATCAGCTGTTGGTGTTATTTCAACAACTGTTCCATCTTCTGTAGCAACAATATCAAATGCTGAAAATGCTGAATCGGGCATTGCTGTTGTTACGGTTTGCCATCCTGAATTTTTCAAATCTAACTTTTGATAGTTATGGAGTGGATCATTCGGCCAATTGGTTTGAAATGGAGTATAAAATTCGGTTCCTAATGCATTCGTTCCTTTTAATGTAAAAATCTCTGGATTAGGAATGGTTGCATTTTCATAATATGCTGTAATGAAGTCGGTTGATGTTATATGAATACCTTTATTTTCGGGTCCATTCATTATCGTAGAATAGGTCTGACTGACTTCTAATGTAGCGGTAAATGGGGTTAAATCAAGTGTTGCTGTTGAGTTTGCTGCTATATTTATAATAGTATCAATTCCCGCTGAGTTTGCTGGTGTTTGAATTCGTACAATTGCAGGATTGTCTAACGTTGCTAATCTCAAATAAATAGGTTGTCCTCCACCCAATTGAAATTGCGATCCGGCCTGATAATTGACTGCGTGATTTTTGCTTACATATGGTATTGAAAACCAAAAATCTTTATCAACCTGCGAAAAGACTATAGTTGTAATGAACGAAAAATAAAGTAGAAATAAAACCCTCAGTTTACTTGTAGACACTTTCATAATATAATTATTTAACCAACAACAATTTTTCCTTACTTATAATAATTAGAGATAGAACACATGAGACGAGAAAATCCCTATAAAGGTTGCAAAATTTATCAATATCTTGACCTTTTTCTATGACAAAAACTCTGAACAGTAAAAAAGACAATCATTTTTTACATAAACTGTTCTGCTTCCAACTTCAACAAATCAATTGATGTTTGAACCGGCGATTTTTCTGAAATGATAATAGCATCAAGAATTCGCTTGCTTAATTCAAAACCAGGAGCGGAAGGGTCAAGCGTCGATGCTACGGTATTTATTAATCTGATAACATTTTCTTTCGAGGATTTTACGGTATTCCAAGTTTTAACAGAAACATACAATTGTTGCGACAAGTTATGTTCAAATTCAGCACGAACAGTCAACAATAAAGCACTTTGCAAACGTTCAACGGTCATAGTCGGTTCCATTACACGAACAAGCAATGAATCGGGACTAATACGTTCCAAAAACATAATCAATCGTTCATAAGCCTGTAACTTGACAGGAGTTATAAGCTTCTGATTACCTGTTTTATACTCTAGCTGGCGTTTTTTATCTTCATGATCTAAAAAAGATTTTATCATGAAATACGCAGTTGCAAATACAATCAAACCGGGAATTGTAAATTTAATAAATTCAATAAAGGCATCCATCTCAAACTATATTTAATTTGTGCAAATGTAGCAAAAATCAAATTTCTAAAACCTTACTTTACAAAAGTTTTACTGTTGTCTGCTAATATTTTTTCCTATTTTTGAACATTCAAATATTTTCTATTCACATTTACTGTTCAATACCAAGCTTCATGAGTGAATCAATTATCAAACAAGAATTTATAACAGCACAACGTGTTTTACAGAATTTCATTTCCGATGAGCAAAATTTCATCAAAATAACTCAAGCAGGAACTGCCATGTGCAATGCGATAAAGCAAGGTAAAAAGATTTTATCGTGTGGCAATGGAGGCTCTCTATGCGATGCCATGCATTTTGCCGAAGAATTGACCGGTCGATTTAGAAAGAACAGACAAGCTTTACCAGCAATCGCTATGTGCGACCCTTCTCACATTACATGTACAGCTAATGATTATGGATTTGACTTTATTTTTTCACGTTACATTGAAGCATTAGGAAACAATGGCGATATTTTATTGGCAATAAGTACTAGTGGAAATTCACAAAACATCATAAAAGCAGCAGAAGTTGCCAAAGAAAAAGGTATTTTGGTAATTACTCTCAGTGGAAATACAGGTGGCAGTCTAAAATCTTTATCGGACATTTGTATTACGGTTCCTCATTCCGAATTTTCTGACAGAATTCAAGAGGTTCACATTAAAATAATCCACTCACTCATACATTTTATCGAATCGAATTTGTAAAATAATTTTACATACAATATTTTTGTCAAAACAATTATAGGAACGACAAAATCATGTATGTAAAAACTTTTGCAGGTGCTGTTTTTGGCATCAATGCTACCATTATCACCGTTGAAGCAGATGTTTCGACTGGTATTAACTTTTTTATGGTTGGGCTACCCGACAGTGCCGTAAAAGAGAGTCAACAAAGAATCGAGTCTGCTCTGCGTATAAATGGTTATACCCTTCCGGGGAAAAAAATAGTCATCAATCTGGCTCCGGCAGATATCCGCAAAGAAGGTTCTGCATACGATTTATGTATTGCAATGGGTATCTTAGGAGCATCAAATCAAATAAAAAACGAACTGCTTGAACAGTATATTATCATGGGAGAATTATCGCTCGATGGAACGATTCAACCAATGAAAGGTGCACTTCCTATTGCAATACAAGCAAGAAAAGATGGTTTTAAAGGAATGATTTTACCCAAACAAAATGCAAGAGAAGCAGCAGTCGTTAATGACTTAGATATCTATGGCGTTGAAAATATTTTGGAGGTAATTGAATTTCTCGATGGAAAACGAAATTTAGAAAAGACAGTTATCGACACCAGAAAAGAATTTTTCGAAAAAGCATATGCAATAGAAACCGATTTTGCCGATGTTAAAGGACAAGAAAATGTAAAACGAGCATTAGAAATAGCAGCAGCAGGCGGACACAACATTATCATGATTGGTCCTCCGGGAGCAGGGAAAACGATGTTGGCAAAGCGTTTAGCATCGATATTACCACCGATGACCCTTCACGAAGCATTAGAAACAACAAAAATCCATTCGGTTGCCGGTAAAATAGATAGAGAAACTTCATTAATGACACGCCGACCATATCGTTCACCTCATCACACAATTTCCGATGTAGCACTTGTTGGAGGAGGCACTTTCCCTCAACCCGGTGAAATTTCGCTTGCTCACAATGGTGTTTTATTTCTCGACGAATTACCTGAATTTAAACGAACCGTTTTGGAAGTTATGCGACAACCGCTCGAAGATAGAAATATCAGCATTTCAAGAGCTAAATTCGCGATCGATTATCCGGCAAGTTTTATGCTCGTGGCATCAATGAATCCATGTCCATGCGGTTTTTATAATCATCCTGAAAAAGATTGTGTTTGCAGTCCAATGGTTGTTCAAAAATACCTAAGTAGAATTTCAGGTCCCCTCCTCGACCGCATCGATATTCATATTGAAGTCGTACCCGTACCATTCGATAAATTATCTGAACTAAAGGAAAGTGAAACCAGTGAAACTGTCAGACAACGAGTTATAAACGGACGGAAAGTACAAGAACTCAGATTTGCCAAACATGAAACAATACATTGCAACGCACAAATGGGTTCAAAACAAATCAGAGAATATTGCACACTCGATTCAACATGTCAACAATTAATTAAAACTGCCATGGAAAAGCTAGGACTATCAGCAAGAGCATATGATCGAATATTAAAAGTTTCACGAACAATAGCCGATTTGGAAGGCAGTGAAACCATACAAACACATCATTTAGCAGAGGCTATTCAATACCGAAGTTTAGATAGAGAAGGCTGGGCCGGTTAATCAACAAAAACTTTTCAACAATTCGCCATAAAAACACAACTTCGAAATGCTCAATAAATTAAGTATTATATTCATAACCAAACTCATAACATATAAACAACCGAATAATTGCAAACAATACAAAAAAAAATAGAAATAATTTGCAAACGTGATTTAAAATATTTTACATTTGCAAGTCAAAAATTGAAAGGTAAAAAAGATACTATTTAAAAGAACAAAGCATTATGTATTTGACCAAAGAACAAAAACTGTCTATTTTCGAAAAGTACGGCAAATCAGCAAACAATTCAGGCTTAAGCGAATCTCAAATCGCGATTTTCACTGCAAGAATTAATCATTTAACAGATCTTTTGAAGAAAAACAAAAAAGATTTTGTAACACAAAGAGCATTGATTAAACTAGTAGGAAAAAGAAGAAGTTTACTTGATTACTTAAAAGAAACTGATATCACACGATACAGAGCTATCGTTAAAGAATTGGATTTAAGAAAATAAGCATATTTCTTACACACAATGAAAGGCAATTTTCGTGATTGCCTTTCATCATTTTTTGCCGTTACAAATTACAAAAGCACACGTACATGTACAATCTTATAACAAAAACAATCGACTTAGGTGACGGTCGCACCATCGAAATCGAAACAGGGAAGTTGGCAAAACAAGCTGATGGTTCGGTAGTTGTAAAAATGGGTAACACCATGTTACTTGCAACTGTTGTAGCATCGAAAGAAATTAAACCGGATGTTGATTTTATGCCATTAACGGTTGAATATAAAGAAAAATTTGCAGCTGTTGGACGTTTCCCTGGTGGTTTTCTTAAACGTGAAGGAAAAGCTAGCGATTACGAAATTTTAGTATCGCGTTTAGTTGACCGTGCTTTACGACCATTATTTCCAGAAGACTATCACGCCGATACATTTGTTACAATAAACCTTATTTCTGCTGATACAGAAATATTACCTGATGCTTTAGCAGGATTGGCAGCATCGGCAGCATTAGCAGTAAGCGACATTCCATTTCAAGGACCGGTTTCAGAAGTGCGTGTTGCCAGAGTTGACGGTAAATTATTAATTAATCCGCCAGCATCTTTACTTGAAAAAGCGGATATCGATATCATTGTTGCAGCTACCGAAAAAAACATTATGATGGTAGAAGGTGAAATGAGCGAAGTATCTGAAGTTGAAATGCTTGATGCCATTAAAGTAGCACATGAAGCAATCATTGTTCAATGTAAAGCACTAAACGAATTAACTGAACTTGTAGGAAAAACAACAAAACGTGAATATACAGACTTTTTAAGTGATGATACACTAAAAGCAATGGTTCACGATTTTTGCTATGAAAAACTCTATGAAGTCGTTAATCAAGGCATCACAAATAAAGAAAAACGTTCTGACGCATTTAAAGCTGTAAAACAAGAATTTATAGAAAGCCTCGGTGAAGAACATACATACAGTACAAAACTGATTGACTTATTCTTCCATGATGTAGAAAAAGAAGCCGTAAGAAATTACGTTTTAGATACAAGAAAACGTCTTGATGGTCGTGGCACAGAAGATATCAGACCTATTTGGTGTGAAATCGATTACCTACCTGCGGCACATGGTTCGGCAATCTTTACCCGTGGTGAAACACAATCGTTAACCTCGGTAACATTAGGTACAAAACTCGATGAAAAAATCATTGATGATGTATTAGTTCGTGGAACAGAACGATTCTTATTGCATTATAATTTCCCTCCATTTGCTACTGGCGAGGCAAAAGCTCCAAGAGGCTTAAGCCGCCGAGAAATTGGTCATGGAAATTTAGCACATCGTGCGTTAAAGAGAATGATACCTGGACCAGAAATCAACCCTTATGTTGTTCGCGTTGTTTCAGACATTTTAGAATCAAATGGTTCTTCATCGATGGCAACAGTTTGTGCAGGATCTTTGGCATTAATGGATGCAGGAGTGAAAATTACTCGTCCTGTAACTGGTATTGCAATGGGTATGATTTCATGTAATAAAACAAATCGTGTTGCAATTCTTTCTGACATTCTTGGAGAAGAAGATCATTTAGGAGATATGGACTTTAAAGTTTGTGGTACAAGACAAGGTATTACCGCTTGCCAAATGGACATTAAAGTTGACGGTTTATCGTATGAAACATTAGCAACAGCTCTTAACCAAGCAAATAAAGGTCGTTTATATATCATGGATATCATTCAAAAAACGATAGCTGAACCTCGCGAAGATTATAAACCTCATACACCACGCATCGTTAAAACATTTATTGATAAAGATCAAATTGGTGCAGTGATTGGTTCAGGAGGTAAAGTTATTCAAGATATTCAAAAACGTTCAAATACGATTATCACAATAAAAGAAGTTGGTAATCAAGGTGAAGTTGAAATATGTGGAAATAATGCAGATAGTATTGATTTAGCATTGTCATTCATAAAAGCATTAACAACCGAACCTGAAGTTGGTACCGTTTATTCTGGAACTGTTAAAAATATTCAACCCTTCGGTGCATTTATAGAATTCATTCCAGGAATTGATGGTTTATGCCATATATCTGAAATTGAATGGCGTCGTCTTGAAAAAGTAGAAGAAGTTCTAAATGTTGGAGACAGCGTTGAAGTTAAGTTAATAGGAATTGAAAAAGGTAAATACAAACTTTCTCGTAAAGCGTTATTACCAAAACCACAATAACCGAATTAATAAGGCATAAAAAAAACGGATCAGCTTGATCCGTTTTTTTTATGCCTTATATTTTCAAATCAGATACATTTTCTTCAATAAATATTTCGAGTAGCCCATTTTTTATAGGTTCAATAAAGTAAACAATAACGCTCCTACCCCTAACCCTCCGATTGATCCAAATATCGCATTTTTAACACGTTTATGTTTAACTGCTGCAATATAACCGGTTACAAACTTATCAGAAGCCGCTAATGATTGGGGTAACCCAGCCTTTAGCTTTTCAACATTTGGTTTTGAAACAACAACACCGGCACAATATGCTACTGGTATTACAGGAGAAAAGAATAACCCACCAATACCGGTTAAAGAAATAACCGTAATTGCGCCAAAACCGACAGCTCCACCAACATAAGTCCGGTTTGGTGCTTTGTAATGTTTATTTGCATACACCATACCGTCAATTAAAAGCTGCATATCTTCCTCTGTTTCGTAAAAACCTTTCGTTGTATCTTGTTTATAATAAACAGTCTTTTTACCCGTTGAATCAATAATAGAAAAGACATCTTCACTATCAATAATTTTTTCAGCTCCTTTTACATTTTTGTAAAAAAACTCTCCATCTTGTAATCGTATTTCTCTTGCATTAATTAATTCACCATCAGTTGATACGATTGTATCTTGTGCCTGAATCCCTACAATACCGACAAAAAACAGGTACGCAGATACTAACAGTTTGTTCATAAATCTTGAAATGTTTAAAATTGACGAGTAAAGATAAAGCATATCTTTGAACTAGTTTATAAATATTCATTGAAAATATTAATTTAACACTCTAATGTCTTATCAATCATTTATTAATAGACATGTTGGCTCATTACAAAATGATGTCACTACGATGCTCGAATCGTTGTCTTGTCACTCTCTCGATGAACTAATCAGACAAGTTATTCCTTTAGCAATTACTTCGACCGAAAAAATGGGTACCGGCGATGCGATGACTGAATTTGAATATTTGCAACACATAAAAGGTATTGCTCAAAAAAATAAAGTTTGTAAATCCTATATCGGACAAGGATATTACGGAACAATAATGCCATCTGTTATTAAGCGAAATATGCTTGAAAATGCGGGATGGTATACATCATACACTCCATATCAAGCTGAAATTTCACAAGGTCGTCTTGAAGCATTATTAAACTATCAAACGGTTATTTCAGATCTTACAGGAATGCCAATTTCAAATGCATCACTACTTGATGAAGGTACTGCTGCTGCTGAAGCTATGATTATGTTTTTCCACAGTAGAAATAAACAACAAGTAACAGCTGGTGTCAATCGCTTTTTTATAGATGAAAATGTATTCACACAAACGACAAATGTTGTTAAAACAAGAGCAAAAGCACTTGGAATAGAAATCGTTACTGGTAATTGGCAAACAGCCTCAACACTTGAAAATATTTTCGGAATATTAATTCAATATCCTGATGCAAAGGGCGAGATTAACGATTATAAAGCAATGGTTGAAGCAGCGCACCAAAAAGGCACAAGTGTTTGTGTTGCGGCTGATATTTTAAGTCTTGCATTGTTAACACCTCCAGGAGAATGGGGTGCTGATGTTGTTGTTGGTTCTGTTCAACGCTTTGGATTACCAATGGCGTTTGGAGGTCCTCATGCAGGATTCTTTGCTGCAACAAACGATTTTATGAGAAAAATTCCGGGTCGTATAATCGGCATGTCTGTAGATGCTGCAGGTAATCCAGCCCTTCGTATGGCCTTACAAACAAGAGAACAACATATTAAACGTGAAAAGGCAACATCAAACATTTGTACATCGCAAGCATTGCTCGCAAATATGGCAGGAATGTATGCCGTATATCATGGGAAAGAAGGATTGGTAACTATAGCGTCGACAATTGCAACGTTGACAAATTATTTAGCAGAGAATCTGAAATCATTAGGATTTACCGTTGAAACGAAACAATTTTTCGATACAATATTTATTACAACAGATATTGATACCCAGAATAAAATAAAAGAGAAAGCACTCGAACTCTCAATTAATTTCTTCTATACAAAAACTGCAATCGGAATCAGCGTAGATGAAATTAGTACATCAAAAGATATTGACGATATTATTTCAGTTTTTTCAAAAGCAAAAGGTATCTCAAAAAACTGCGTAGAAAATAAAGAACAATTTGGATTTGGAAAACAATTTTATCGTTCATCTGATTTTTTAACAGCAGACATTTTCAACGCTTTCCATTGTGAAACAGATATGATGCGTTATATTAAATTACTTGAAAATAAAGATTTTTCTCTTGTTCATGGAATGATTCCGCTTGGTTCATGTACCATGAAATTAAATGCTGCAACAGAAATGCTACCTCTTAGTTGGGATGAATTCGGAGGAGTACATCCTTTTGCACCTGCGGAACAAGCTCAAGGATACTTGGAATTAATTAAAGAATTAGCCGACAAACTTTGTAAAATCACAGGATTGGGTGGCATCAGCTTCCAACCAAACTCAGGAGCTTCCGGAGAATATGCAGGATTACTTGTAATAAAAGCCTACCATACCAATAACAAACAAACCAATCGAAACATCATTCTTATTCCATCATCGGCACATGGAACAAATCCTGCTAGTGCTATTATGGCCGGTTTCGAAACAATTACGGTAGCTTGCGATGAAAATGGAAATATCAGTCTATCTGATTTAAAATCGAAAGCCGAAGCAAACAAAGAAAACCTTGCCGGTGTAATGATTACATATCCGTCAACCCATGGTGTTTTTGAAGAAGATATTCTAAAAATGACCGAAGCAATTCACCTTAATGGTGGCTTGGTTTATATGGATGGCGCAAATATGAATGCACAGGTTGGATTTACAAGTCCGTCTCGTATTGGTGCTGATGTTTGCCACTTGAATTTGCATAAAACATTTGGAATTCCTCATGGTGGAGGTGGACCTGGTGTTGGTCCGGTATTAGTTCGTAAAGGGTTAGAACAATTTTTACCGTCGTCTGATGTGTTAAATGAAAATAATGCGTCAGTATCTTCAGGTCCTTACGGAAGTGCCCTTGTATTGACAATTTCATATGCATATATTAAAATGTTGGGTGATGACGGTTTGCGACATTCTACAGCAATGGCAATATTAAATGCGAATTATATAGCAGAACAATTAAAAGCCCACTACCCCATTCTTTACACAGGAAAAAACGGAAGATGCGCTCATGAAATGATTCTTGATTGTAGAGAGTTTAAAAAGACTGCAGGAATTGAAGTTATTGATATCGCAAAACGATTAATGGATTATGGATTCCATGCACCAACAGTTTCATTCCCTGTTCCGGGAACATTAATGGTAGAACCAACGGAAAGTGAATCGTTACAAGAGCTCAACCGTTTTATTGACGCAATGATTTCAATTCGTGAAGAAATAGCAGAAATAGAACAAGGGAAAGCGAGTCAAGAAAACAACGTATTAAAAAATGCTCCACATACGGCATTATGCGTAACCAATGAATCGTGGGATAGACCATATTCTCGTCAAAAAGCTGTTTTCCCATTTACAGATTCAAATATGAACAAATATTGGCCAACAGTATCACGAGTAAATGATGCTTATGGCGATAGAAATTTAGTTTGTTCTTGTCAATAAATAGAGTCAACACAATAAAAAAGGCCGATAATATTTATCGGCCTTTTTTATTGAAATTTTACAGCATTAATCAGCTAGGTTCTTTAATTCATCTGACACAAACGCAATTAATTCACTAATATATTCTGAAGAAAAATCGAATCGTATACCTGCCGTTTGATAAATTTCCTTAATCGAAACAGTATATCCTAAGGCTAAAGCTTTTTTATACTGCTCAATTGTTTTTTCACGATTCTGCCTATAATTTCGCCATATTGCAATAGCTCCCAATTGTGAAATTGCATATTCTATATAATAAAACGGTACTTCGAAAATATGCAATTGTTTTTGCCACGAGATATCCTTAAACTGTTCTAAACCGGTCCAATCGATTTGATTATCAGAAAACAGTTGCAAAATTTTATTCCATGCCACAGAACGTTGTTCAAAGCTTTCACCAATATGAGCATATAAATGATTTTGAAATGCATCAACTGTCATTATCCAAGGTATGATACTTATGACTCCTTCTAACTGACTTCCCTTGGCTCGTTTTAAACTATCTTCATCAGAGAAGAAATGATGCCAATGCTCCATTGAAATTAATTCCATTGAC
>JACCEE010506803.1_pt1 | contig 10903 bp, 8 predicted proteins | sample 7449931 | NCBI WGS metagenome assembly JACCEE01 (sample SAMN15323457, study PRJNA562643) | freshwater metagenome | isolation source: river surface water | place: USA:Blue River Watershed | collected 2017-08-19 | reverse complement strand
CGGCCACGACCGGCTCGTTGTGCCAGGCGCTGGTGTTCTCGACCAGGATCCAGGCCGGCTGGGCGGTGGTGTAGGGGCAGCTCTGGCCGGCCGCAACCAGCTTGCCGAGGGCCCCCTGGAGCGCCTGCCAGGTCGGCGGCGCGTTCTCGGTGTCGAGCCCGGCCTCCTTGAATGCCTGCTTGTTGTAGAACATCACGGGCGTCGACAGGCCGACCGGCAGCGCGACGAGACGGTTGGCGCTATCGAGGGGCGTCGGGGTCATCATGGCCGGCGCACGCAGGGTTTCCATCTTGATGCCGGCTTCCTTCATGACCTGGTGCAGCGGGCGATAACGCGTGGCACCGGCGAGGAAGGCCTGCTGATCGCGCTCACCGAGGATCATCAGGTGCGGCAGCGTGCCGGCGTTCCAGGGGCGATCCTGGATGACGATCTTCGGCCCGGTGGTCTTGGCGTTGAAGCGGTCGACCAGCTTCTGCAGTTGCTCGCCCTTGTCGGCGCCCAGGGTGTGCACCAGCTCGATTTCGGCCGAGGCACCTGCCGCGGCCGGCGTGGCAACGGCTTGGCTGGGGGCCGGCTTGGGGGCTGGCTTGCTGGTTGCCGCAAAGGCAGAGCCTGCGAAAAGGCTGGTCAGGACGAGACCCAGGGCGTTACGGCTGAAATTCTTCATCTAGGGCTTTCAAACGGAAACAGTGGCAAGACAATCCGAGATTATAAAGCCGGCACGCTTCATCGGGCGTTACACACGTAAGCAGACGTTCAAGTCCGATCGGCGGGCGCCGTAGACCTTGCAAGCCAATCAATGCCACCGGACCATGACTCGATCCAACCCCCATTTGCTGCTGGGCCTCATTCTGAGCGGCGCCCTGCTTGGCGGATGCGAGCAACTCGGCATCCCCGACTTCACCAAATCGTCGGCCACTGCCGAAGCCGACGGCAAGGCCATCGGGGGCGCCTGCCGTCATGCCGGCCGGGCCATCGAAGATTGCTACAACCTCAACCCCGGCGCCCCGCGGGCTGCGGTTTTCGCGGGCTGGCGGGAGATGAACGATTACATGGCCGAGAAGAACATCACGGAGGTCGAGCCGAAGGTGCCACCACCGCTGCCGCCGGCCGCCGAAGAAAAGCCCGCCCCAAAGCCCAAGCGTAGCGCAGACAAGAAGGAAAAGGAGCCCTCCGCCCCGGACTCCGAACAGGCGGAGCAGCCCCACTCAGACGCAGCGGACGACACCCAGCCACCCCCTCGGAAACGGCGTCATAGCGCTGAATAGGCGTTACGGGCTGCGACGGCAGCGGCCTTAGCAGCCCGCCGCCGGCACCGCTGCCTCGACGCCGTTCCACCATGCCACGAACTCCGCCACCGGCATTGGTGGGGCATAGAGGTAACCCTGCGCGAGGTCGCACCCCATCAGGCTGAGCGCGGCCTCGGCTTCCACGCTCTCGACGCCTTCGGCGACAACTTCGAGATCAAAGGTGTGGGCAATCCGGACCATCAGCTCGACGATCGCCCTGTCGCTCTCGGAGACCGAGATGCGATCGACAAAGGACTTGTCGATCTTCAGCTCGTCAAGGGGCAGGCGCCGCAGATAGTCCATCGAGGAGTAGCCCGTGCCGAAGTCATCCAGCGCCAGCCGCCCGCCCTCCTGGCGCACCAGCCGCAGGGTCTCGGCCGATGCGGCCTCGCCGGACACGAACCCGCTCTCGGTGATCTCGAAACACAGCCGCGAGGGGGAGATTCGCCATGTATCGCAGGTTTGCCGGATGAAGAGCGGCAACTCCGGGTCGTTCAGGTCGTCGGCGACCACGTTGACCGACACCCTCAGGTCGCATCCACCTGCAGTCAAGGTGGCCAGAATCTGGGCCGCCTGCTGAACGACCCAACGGGACAACAAGGGCGTCAGGCCTATCCGCTCGACCACCCGCAGGATTTCGGGCGGCGGCACATGGCGGCCATCGGAGCGCCGCCAGCGCAGCAGCGCCTCCGCGCCCACCACACGGCGGGATGGGAGCGCAACCTGGGGCTGCAGGTAGAGCTGGAATTGCTGGGACTCGAGCGCCCGGGCGACCTCGGTTTCGAACATCGCGTCGCCCTCGGCCTTGACGACGATCTCGCCACCGTAGATGTCGAAGGGGCGCCCACTCGCCTTGGCCACGACGAGCGCGGAGCGCGCTGCCTGCTCGAGGGCCAGCGGGCCGCCGGCCTGCTCGGGCGCCGCCGCGCCACCCGCACAAAAGCGCGCCCGCAGCGCCGGAAAACTGTTGGAGCGCAGCGCCTCGCAGGCATCCACCAGCTTGTGCCCCGCCAGTGACACCTGCGCCGCATGACGCAGATCGGGGAGCAGCACGGCCCATTCGTCATCACCCAGGGCGCACAGGATGTCGCTCGGCCGCAGCACCCCGCGCATCACCTCGGACAAGGCCAGGCGCAGGTGATCGCGCTCATCGAGGGCCAGCACATCGACCGAGCGCCCCCACTCCACGTTCAGAACGACCAGCCCGAGTTGCCGCCCCGCCCCCAGCGAGGCCAGTCTCTCGGCCAGCAGCGTCAGAAAGCGCCGCCTGTTCGGCAGGCCGAGAACCGGGTCGCCGTCTTCTGCCGCGAGACGGAAGTTCTGCTCGTGCTCGACGGAGGTTGCCGCCATCAGCCCGCCGAGACACCAACCTAGGCGGACCAGGGCCCGTTCGATATCGAGCTCGAGGCGGTGGACCATGGCCCGCTCGCCGAACAGATGCTCGTGACACAACCCGATCAGTGTCTCGACCGCGATGAACGGAAACTCGGCCACCGCGCCGGCCAGGTAGCATTCGGACCAACGGGCCTGCAGCGCCGCAGGCCATCCGGGCAGAAAATCCCACCGGACGACACGCGCCAGCTCCTGGCAGAACGCCCGCAGGACAAGGCCAATGGGTGCTTCAGCAGCAGTCGCCTCGTCCAGATTGAGCCGCTCGAGCAGATCGTCCGCCAACTCTTCGGCTGAGACGATGCGCCCGAAGGCTCGCACGGCCGCCTTTTCAGACTGCCCGATGCCATAGCGACACAGCAGGCCGACCAACGCCTCTCCATCGAGAACCTGCCCGCTGCGACGACCGAAGCAAGTATCGAGGCGTGTCATGTGAGGTAGAACTCCGAGGCGTCCACACCGTGCGCCCCAGGCGGCAGCGCCCGCACGATTGCGTAGGGCTGGCCCGTGGCGGTCGGCTGCTCATAGAGAAGATCCAGCGTGTGGGGGTAGGCGTTGGGCTGCTTGTCGGGCCCCAGGAGAATCATCACCCGGGGCTTCAAGCGGCGGATGCGGTTCTGGGCGACCACCACCGCCACCTCGCCGGAGTTGAGCTCGACCAGCGTGCCCACGGGATAGAGGCCGATGCACTGGACGAACTGATCGACGGTGCTCTCCGAAAACCCAACGCCCCGCTGCGCCCGCAGCGCATCGAGTGCCACCTGGGCGCTTGCGGCTTCGCCGTAGGGGCGCTCGCGGGTCATTGCACAATACGTGTCGCACAAGCCGGTGATCTCGGCCATCAGGCCCACCTGTTCGCCCTTCAACCCAAGAGGATAGCCGCTGCCGTCGCAGCGCTCATGGTGCCGGGTCACGATCTCCAGCATCGACAGGGAGACCCCCGACGACTTCGACAGGATCTGCAGCGAGAAATCCACGTGGGAGCGAAAGATCTCGTGCTCGCGGGGCGACAGGGGGCCCGACTTCTGGAGCAGCGCCGGCGGCAGTTTCAGCTTGCCTACGTCCTGCAGCATCCCGGCCATCCCGAGGTGGCCGATCGACTCGTCGCCCAGCCCGAGATAGCGCCCGAAGATCATGACATGGGCCGACACGTCGAGGGAGTGAGCGTAGCTGTACTGATCCGTCTGCTTCAGCCTGGCCAGCCACAACAGGGCATCAGGATTGCGGGCAACGCTCAGCACCATCTCGGAGACCACGCCGCGCAGGCGCTCGAGATCCGGGTTGAGGCTGCGCTGCACGTCGAGCGCGATCTGGGCCAGCAGACCGTGGGCACGATTGACCAGCGGCAGTGCCGTGACGATTTCTTCTTCGAGTGCCACCGTCGGCTCGAGGTAGGTGAGCCCGGTAAGCGTGTCGGCGGCCCCCGCGCGGTCCAGCCGCGGCCTGAATCCGACATTGCGCCGGCGGCTCTCTTCACCCGTGATCAGCGGCTGCCCCATCGCCCGAGCTGCGTAATTGGCGGCCTCCGCCTCGCCCAGGGGCGAGAGCCTGCGCTGCCCGACGGCATCGGGATACACATGCACCAAGGGCTTCATCGCCTGTGCCTGGGCAACCTCCCCGGCCGACGCGGAGCCTTTCCCCATCGAGCGCAGGGAGCGCAACAAACCAAAAAAATCAACAGGGCGACGACGTGCTTCTGCGGGGGCCTGGAACGCACCCAGCGTCGCAGAACGCTCGCGCCGGGGGTCGAGCCTGGGCGCGTCCTCCGCACGCCACGCGTCCCCGACGGAGCGGGTCCGATCCACATGGACGAAGCGACAGAGCTCGCGCAACTGCGCGAGGGTCTCCTCGTCCTCGATCACAAAGCCCTGCATCAGAAAAGGCGACTCGAGCCACGGACGGTCGAGCTCGGCAACGAACATGCCGATGCGCAGATCCGGAGCTGCGACGATTTCCTTCAACTCACCCTCCCTGAACGGCCTCAAGCCGGTGTTCACTGCGTAACAGCATTGAGGTTACGGCGCAGGATTCGTGAACTGAAGGTGAATGTCATCGATTTCTGCAAGAATATGTGTATCGAGAACCCGCGAACAGGCCTGCAGGTTCTCCTTCAGCTGGGCCAGGGACGTGGCCCCCACGATGGTGCTGCCGACAAAACCCTGCGACATGACAAAAGCCAGCGCCAGCTCGGCGGGTGTCATGCCGTGCCGCCGCGCAAGGGCAACATAGGCCTCGACGGCCGGGCGTACACTGCTGCGCCCGTAGCGGGCACCAAAACTCGGAAAGAGCGTCAAGCGCGCGTCCGCCGGCGGATTGGCCAGGTACTTCCCGGTCAGATGGCCGAAACCGAGCACCGAATACGGCAACAGGCTGATCTGCTCCCGAAAACAGACCTCGGCGAGCGTCTGCTCGAACACCCTGTTGAGCAGATTGTAGGCATTCTGCACCGACACGACCCTCGGCAAGCCCAGCGCATCAGCCGCCCGGACAAACTGCATGACGCCCCACGGATGCTCGTTGGACAAGCCCACATGGCGAATCTTTCCTTCCGCAACGAGCTCGGCGAGGGCTTCCAGCTGCTCAGGGATCGGGGTCGACGGCCGCTCTGCAGACGGATCAAAACGCCATTGACCGAACATCGGCTGGTTACGGGCGGGCCAATGGATCTGATACAGGTCGATGTACTCCGTGCCCAACCTGCGCAAGCTATCCTCCACGGCGGCGCGGATATTGGCACGATCGAGGGCCAGCGGCCCGCCGCGAATCCACGGCAGCTGGCGGCCCAGGCCCGTGATCTTGGTCGCGACCACCAGTTTTTCCCGCGGCTTGCCCTTCAGCCACGAACCGACGATGCGCTCGGTCGCCCCCTGGGTCTCGGCGCGCGTCGGCACCGGGTACATTTCGGCGGCATCAATGAAATTGACGCCCTGCTCAAAAGCAAAATCCAGCTGCGCATGACCGTCGGCCTCGGAGTTCTGCTGACCAAAAGTCATCGTACCCAGGCACACGGACGAAACCTGCAGATCACTGACACCAAGCTTGCGGTATTCCATCGGACACTCCAGAAAGCAGATCAAGGACACCACGGCTGAACGGGTACGGGCCGCTCACGCGGCTTCGGTTATCATCCAGCGGTCAGGGGCAGGAACGCCCCTTGCTTGAACGATATTACACGCCCCAATGCAATCCACCTCCAACGTAAATCGAGCCCACGACGCCCTCGGCCTGCTCGTGCAATGCCGCCCGGGCTTCGAGGCCGACGCCGGCCAGGAGCTCCAGGCCAGCGCAGCGCGCCTTGCCGGCAGACTCCAGAGCCAGCCCCAGAGCGGCTTTGTCTTCCTGGCGCTCGACGCCCCGCAGCCCCACGACGAATTGCGGCGACGCCTCGACACCTCGCGCCTGGTGTTTGCTCGTCAAAGCTTCCAGGTTCTGGCTGTCATCGACGATCTCCCCGAGCGGGACCGACTGACGCCGCTCGTCGAACGCATCGAAGGCTTTCAGGAACGATTTTCCGCCATCCTGCTGGAAACCCCCGACACCAACGAGGGCAAGCAGCAATCGGGCTTCCTTGGCCGCTTCGGGCCCCTGCTCGAGGCGGCGCTGACCAGGTCTGGCACCCTTCGCGTCGACTCGCCGCACCTGCCGCGGCTGCATCTGTTCTTCGTCGGCGCCCGTCAGGTGTGGCTCGGGCTGAGCCTGCCGAGCGAGGGCTCCGCCTGGCCGATGGGCATCCCGCGCCTGCGCATGCCGAAAGACGCCCCCAGCCGGTCAACTCTCAAGCTCGCCGAGGCAATCCTCACCCTCCTCTCCCCGGATGAACAAAAGTCATCGCTGCGCCCCGGCCTCGCGGCGGTCGATCTCGGCGCTGCCCCCGGCGGGTGGAGCTGGCAACTGGTCAGCCGCGGGCTACGCGTCACGGCCATCGACAACGGGCCCATCGCAGCGTCTGTTCTCGCGACAGGGCTCATCGAGCACCTGCGCACCGACGGCCTGACCTGGAGGCCCAAAAAAGCCGTCGAGTGGATGGTTTGCGACATGGTCGAGCAACCGTCGCGAATCGCTCCTGTCATGGCCGACTGGCTTGCCACGGGGCGATGCCGACGCAGCATCTTCAACCTCAAGCTCCCCATGAAGAAGCGCCACGAGGAGGTCGAGCGCTGCCGCAACCTGATCGACCAGCGCATGCGCGCGGCCGGCCTCAAATACGTTTTGAGAATCAAACACCTCTACCACGACAGCGAAGAGGTCACCTGTTATCTGACACGGCGCTGAGAGCGGGCCGATGTATAATGAAAAACTATTTAAATGGTGCACTGCACTAAACTGCAGCCACCCAAAACGTGATCGTACCCATGTCGTTTTCCGAACTCGGACTCATTCCTGAAATCCTGCAGGCTGTCACGGACGCCGGCTACACCGAACCAACGCCCATCCAGCGCCAGGCCATCCCGGTCGTTCTGGCTGGTCACGACATCATGGGTGGGGCACAAACCGGCACCGGCAAGACCGCTGGCTTCACGCTGCCCCTGCTGAACCGCCTTGCCCGCCACGCGAGCACGTCGGCCAGCCCCGCCCGGCATCCGGTTCGCGCCCTGATCCTGGCCCCGACCCGCGAGCTGGCCATGCAGGTCTTCGAGTCGGTAAAGATGTACTCCAAACACCTGCCATTACGCAGTGTGTGCATCTACGGCGGCGTCGACATGAACCCGCAGATCCAGGAACTCCGCCGCGGTATCGAGATCGTCGTCGCAACCCCCGGCCGCCTTCTCGACCACGTGCAGCAAAAGACGATTGCCCTGGGCCAGGTAGAGATGCTCGTCCTGGATGAGGCGGATCGGATGCTGGACATGGGCTTCATCCCCGACATTCGGCGCATTCTTTCCCTGCTGCCCGCCAATCGCCAGAGCCTGCTGTTCTCTGCAACCTTTTCCGACGAGATCAAGAAGCTCGCGGATCAGATGCTCAAGAACCCGCAACTGGTCGAAGTCGCGCGCCGCAACATGGTCAGCGAAACGATCACCCACATCGTTCACCCGGTCTCCAGTGGCCTCAAGCGTAACCTGCTTGCCCACATCGTCCGTCACGAAGACGAAACCAATCAGGTTCTCGTCTTCGTCGATACCAAGTTCGCCTGCAGCCGCCTGGCCCACTTCCTCGAACGCCACGGGATCTCCGCAGACTCGATACACGGCGACAAGAGCCAGCAGGCTCGCACTGAAACCCTTGAAAACTTCAAGAGCGGCAAGGTGCGCGTCCTGGTGGCCACTGATGTGGCAGCGCGTGGTCTGGACATCGAAGATCTTCCGTCGGTTATCTACTTTGAACTGCCCCACACGGCCGAGGACTACGTCCACCGCATTGGCCGAACGGGCCGGGCAGGCAAGAAGGGCAAGGCAGTATCGCTCGTCAGTTCCGAAGAACGCCATCGCCTCGCCGATATTCAAAAGCTCATCAAACTCGAGATCCGTCAGGAAATCATCGCGGGCTATGACCCCGAACCCGACTTCTTCGACGGCGACTCGAGCAAGCGCCGGCGCTCACCTTCTCCTTCCGCTGCCGGGCGCGCTGACGACCGCCCCGCACCGGATCGCAAGAAGCGTAACGAACGCGAAGCACCGCGCGAGACACGCGAACGAGCCCCCCAGCGCGGTCGTCAGGCGTCCCATGTCGCATCCGACGGTTTCGACTTCAACAAACCCTACGAACAAAAAGAAAGCTCGGCCTCGCCGGCAGCGCAGTCCACATCAACCGACGTTCCTAGTCAGAAAGCACAGCGCCCCATCGCATTTCTGCTCGGAGGCCTCGGTCGAAAAAAATGAGCGGGCGATGATCAAGTCGTTGCCGAGAATGCTGCGGTAGCGATCTGATCGACTTGAGCCATGCGGACCCGCACCAAGCAGTGGTCCGCATTTGGTCGCATTAGCATTGATACAGCAAGGCGATCAAATACGTGCGACACCTGCCCGCTCAGGCAATCGCACAGGGTACATCATTAGTTCGTGTAGGCACCCCGGCGGCGTATTCGGATCTTCTTTTCAATCCCGCTGCCGGAAGATATACCGCTCACCTCAAAGGGTTGTGCAGCCCCAGCAAGGCAGACGACGCCACACCGCAGAAGAGTTCCGAGGCACGCCAGGCTGAACAGAAAAGCTTCTTCGAAGTCAGACTGCTGACGAATCCCCGGTTTTTCCGGGGGTTCGTGTTTTTGAAGCGCTCTTAGACGACTGGCAGCACCTGATAGCGGGCTGAGCCCGTGGCGCGCATTTGGGATGTGTTGGCGGCGTAGAACGCCTGTCAGGGTGCCGGCAAGCTGGAATTTCAGGCTTAAAAGGGCTGCCGCCCGGCGGGCCAGCAGCAGGACCATCTTCTTCATGCTCTGACAGGTAGCCGAGAGCAGGCATTGGGCTTGAACCTTGGCCAGTCCGCGAAAGCGCGCGTAGCGATGTCCATGCAACTCCTTGGCGTCGGCAAAGCTGCGCTCAACGGTTTCCTTGCGCAGCGCGTAGAGGCGTTTGCCCAGATCGGTCAGTCGATGGGCATCGATCTGCTCCTTGAAGCGCTGCCAGAGGTGGCGCGTGATGAGCTTCTGGTGATTCCGACTCTGGGTGCAGCGGGCCCGCTGCGGGCACTGGCGGCATTGGCCGGGGTCCGAGGCGTATTCGCGATAGCCCGTCCGGTTGGTGCCGTGATAGACGATGATCTGACCGGCAGGGCAGCGGTAGCCGTCGGTCTGCGGGTCGTAGGCGTACTCGCGCTTGTGGAAATACTCCTCCCGGTGGCTGGGGCGGCGGTAGCCCATCACGCCATACAGTCCGCGCTCGACGATGCCTTTACAGACTCAGGGGGTGAAGTAACCCACGTCAAGGCCGACCGCACCAACCTTTAGATCGAAGCGGGTGCGGGCCCGGTCCAGGCGCGCCAGATACGGCGTGGCGTCATTAGAAGAAGCCGACGGGTTTCTGGTCGCGCACCATGAACCCCGCTTCGGGATCGACCGTGCTGCGCTTGATCTGACGGGTGTCCGCCGCCGTGGCCTCGGGGGCGGTTTCGGACGTGGCGGGCGGCGCGCCGTGTTCGCCGCCGTCCCGATTCTCGCCCGCATCGGAGCGACTCACGGGCGCCGCCTGGGCTCGGCGCAGCGGCCTCTGATCCGCGGCGGCCCGCTCGGCATCCACGGCGGCGTCCAGTTCGGCCAGATAGGCCGCGGGCGTTTGCTCGATGTCCACCTGCTCGTAATGGCGCTTGTTGGCGTTGGCCTTCAGGTGCGTGCTGTCGGTGTAGAGCACCCGCCCGCCGATCAGCTTGTGTTCGATCGCCTGCTCGACAATGGTGTCGAAGATCTCCTGCTCGATCCCCGTCCCGGCAAAGCGGCGACGGCGGTTCTGGCTCAGCGTCGAGGCGTCGGGCACCTTGTCCGTCAGACGTAGCCCGAGAAACCAGCGATAGGCCACATTGACTTCGATCTCGCGCACCAGCCGACGCTCGGAGCGCACCCCGAACAGATAGCCGACGAAGAGCATCTTGAACAGCACCACCGGGTCGATGGCCGGGCGGCCGTTGTTCGCGCAGTAGAGCTCTTCGGTCTTCTCGCGGATGAAGTCGAAGCGGATGTGGGTGTCGATCAAACGCAGCAGGTGATCACGGGGAACCGGTTGGTCCAGCGTCACCATCTCCAGTTCGGTCTGAGCGGTGGCGGCGGCAAGCTTGAGCACGCCGGGATTATAAAAAAACCCCCGACGGACAGGGATTTGGGGCTTTGTTAGCAGTCTGGCTTCTTCGAAGTCCACTTTCTCCAACGCAACAAACCACAAAGCCTTTCTTCACATGCTCGAACACGTGAAGCGCGTCATGTGACGGAGGTGGCTGGCTCTTCGACCACATCGAGGCCATCTTTCTTCCAAAGCCAGGCCCGGCAACCGCCCCCCAGTGCAACCTTGGCATGATTTGATTTGCATGGCCGGAGCGGTGGGGCGGCAATAGCCCCCAATACGACTCACTTAGTGAAGTTCGCAAACGGGCCGAGCTGACTATATTCCTGCTTCAAGCCCCCGGATCGATATGGCTTTTCGGAGTTTTTGCGTTGTTCTTTCCGTTTTTCCAAACAGAAACCCCCTGAAGCTTTGTGCTTCAGGGGGTTTGATGGGTGAGTCTGACGATGACCTACTTTCACGCACGGGTGTGCACTATCATTGGCGCGGTCTCGTTTCACGGTCCTGTTCGGGATG
>JACCEE010708095.1_pt1 | contig 10904 bp, 9 predicted proteins | sample 7449931 | NCBI WGS metagenome assembly JACCEE01 (sample SAMN15323457, study PRJNA562643) | freshwater metagenome | isolation source: river surface water | place: USA:Blue River Watershed | collected 2017-08-19 | reverse complement strand
GGTCAAGGTCAATGGAAGAGAAGAAAAAATGATGGTGAACCAGCGTTTTTTGGCCATGGAAATTGCACCCATGTACAAGGTGTCTAAGAAATTAAGTATGGGGTTGTACTACTTGCGAGGGCATGGTTTCAATCCTATCCCTCCGGATAATTCCAATTTTATTGCGTTAAATACGGTTATCTCTGGACTTCCTCTGGGTGGAGGATTTACCATGCGAATCAACCCCCAACTCTTTTACCTCAAGGTGGATGACAATTCAGGAACTTATGCCACCTCCAACTTTACGGTGAGCAAACCAGGATTTCCCATCGGATTTCAAGGCTTGTTCAACCAAAAAATCAAATCTAGCATTCCCGGGGATGACTTTATCTGGAATGTAGGCTTGCTGTATATTTTCTCCACCCCCTACCACAAAGCGAAGTAATTTTCATGGAAAAGATCGAATCGCTGGAGGAATTCTACCAACGAAAGTTCAACTGGATTCCTGAAAACCTGAAAAACGACTTGGGCCACTTCAACCTATTCAGTGTGAAGCCCTATTTGGAAGGAAAGCTCAAGGCTGTTCCCTACCGAAGACGTGATTTTTACAAAATCATGCTCTTCAAAGGAAGTAGTACGGTGCATTTTGCTGACCGAGTCTACGAAGTCAAAAAACAAGCGCTCTCCTTTTCCAATCCCTTAGTGCCCTATAAATGGGACCATTTGGATGCGGAGGGCTCAGGGATGTACTGCATATTCAATGCACACTTTTTCTCCAATTTCGGACATATCCACCAGTATGAGGTCTTTCAGCCCTCAGGAACCCATGTCTTCGAACTGGGCGATGAGGAAGCCGAACAGGTAGCGCAGCTATTTGCTCGGATGGAAACTGAGTTTAATTCCGAATACAAGTACAAATACGATGCCCTCCGAAATCTGGTCTTTGAGTTGATTCACTTTGGCATGAAGCTGGAGCCGGCCGGAGTGAAGCAGGCTCAGCAGGGTACGGCCGCCTTGCGCATTGCTTCGATCTTCTTGGAGTTGTTGGAGCGACAATTCCCCATTGACGAAAGCCATTCCACCATCCAACTCCGCAGCGCCTCAGACTTTGCCCAGCAATTGAATATCCACGTCAACCACCTCAATCGGGCGGTAAAAGAGATGACAGGTAAGACCACCACCCATTTGATCGGGGAACGCATCTTGCAGGAAGCCAAGGTGCTACTCACGCACAGTACCTGGAACGTGTCGGAAATTGCCTATGCCCTTGGATTTTCGGAAGTGACCCACTTTACGAATTTCTTCAAAAAACAAGCAGGACTAAGTCCAAGTTTGTACCGGAAGAGGTGATTGGGAGAAGAAGCAAGAAACAAGAGATTAGACTTTCGAAATTCTTCATTCGGCGTTTATTATTCGACATTTAAAAAGTATCAAGTAGGTAGTATCAAGTATCAAGACGCTTGAGAAGAAAGAGCCGAGAGCCAAGAAATTAGACTTTGATTCCGCATGGAAGGTTTCCAGTCAACTCAATGGTTCCCTACTTCTTCATTCTTCAATCGGCGTTCAGCATTCGATATTAACTTACTATTAATCTCGTACTTCGTATTTCGTACTTCGTACCTTGTACTACTACCATTAATCCCTAATTTTTCCTAACATAGCGGTATGCTTCACGATAGTTTTGGCCGTATTCACGATTACCTGCGCATCTCGCTGACAGATCACTGCAATTTCCGTTGCAGCTACTGCATGCCTGTGGAGGAAATGGAGTGGATGCCGCAGTCCAAGCTGATGAGCGCTCAGGAGATCGTCAAACTAGCCCAAGTTTTCGTGGGATTGGGTGTAAAAAAAATACGTTTGACAGGAGGCGAGCCGCTGGCACGGAAGGAGTTCCCCGAGATTCTGGAGCAGCTTTCCGCGCTACCCGTGGAACTCACCCTCACTACGAATGGGGTCTTGATTCACAAGCACCTCGAAGCCCTCAAAAAAGCAGGTGTCCGCTCCATCAACGTCAGTTTGGATACCTTGAAGCCGGAGAAATTTTTCAAGCTTACCCGTCGGGATCAATTTTCTCAGGTGTGGGACAACGTCCAACTCCTGCTTCAAGCCGGTTTCCGGGTCAAACTCAATGCCGTAGCCCTTCACGGAATGATCGAAGAGGAAGTGGGGGACTTTGTACAGCTCACCGAAAAGTTGCCCATCCATGTGCGCTTTATTGAATTTATGCCCTTTTCGGGCAATCACTGGCAAAGTAAACAGGTGGTGACTGCCGCCGAATTATTGAATTTGGTTCGACCTCGATTTGAAGTAGTCAAATTGGACGATCAGCAGCACGATACCGCCAAAAAATACCAAGTACCAGGTTTTGCTGGCACCTTTGCCTTCATCACCACCATGAGCGAGCACTTTTGCGGCAGCTGCAACCGCCTGCGACTTACTGCAGATGGAAAAATCAAAAATTGCCTCTTTGGAAAGGAAGAACTGGACCTCTTGGGTGCCCTCCGAAAGGGAGAGGAGGTAGAGTCGATTATTCGCCTCTCCCTATCCAGAAAGCATGTTGCTTTGGGAGGCCAGTTTGGTGCGGATTATACCCAAGCCAATCCAGAATCCATCGAAAACCGTAGCATGATCAGCATAGGAGGATAATGAAAGAATTTATAGCCGTTCAAGAAGCCAAAGAAATCCTTAAGGGCCTTTCCCTTACTGGGCTAAAGGCGCAGTTGCCTTTGCAAAAAGCACTGGGATCTTGGACAGCCAGCCCCATCCATGCTCCTATGCAGGTGCCCTCTTTTGACAATTCGGGGATGGATGGCTATGCCTTTGCCTGGGCCGATGGGGGAGATAGTCGGCAGTTGGCTCAAGTGGTACAGGCCGGAACTTTTCCAGATTTTACGCTTCAACCCGGAACAGCCGTTCGGATATTTACCGGAGCGCCTGTTCCCAAGGGTGCCGATACCATCGTACAGCAGGAATGGGTTCGCGTGGATGGAGATCGTATATTTTTTGATCTTGAAAAATTAACCCAAGGAATGAACCTCCGCCGCGCAGGTTCCCAGTGTGAACAGGGACAGTTGATTTTGCATGAAGGTACACGCATTACCCCAGGAACACTTGGGCTCTTGGCTTCTCTGGGAGTAGCCGAGGTAACCGTTTTTGCAGCGCCTCAAGTAAGCATCGTCCTTACTGGTGATGAGGTGGTGGAGGTAGGGCAGGCCTTGCAGCCCGGACAAATCTACAATGCCAATGGACCCGCTCTTCTGGGTTACCTAAGTCAACTTGGCATCACAGAAGTGAAGATTTTTAAGGTGAAGGATGATCCCAATGAGGTCATTCGCGTCATCGGAGAAGCCCTAGCCACCTCCGATGTACTGCTCCTGACAGGAGGCATATCAGTGGGAGATTTTGACTTTGTGAAGGAAGGATTGGCCCAAAACGGGGTGGAAACCTTGTTTTACAAGGTCAAGCAAAAACCTGGAAAGCCACTTTTGGCAGGCGTGAAAGGAAATCAATTGGTGTTTGCGCTCCCAGGCAACCCAGCTTCAGTGCTGACCTGCTTCATGCAATATGTAAAGCCAAGTCTTGGCCAGTGGATGGGGAATCCAGCCGCTTGGGAGCAGCCGAGAAGTTACCCCTTGGCCACCAACTGGGAAAAGCAGGTAAAACTAACCGTATTTCTCAAAGCGCGATTGGTAAGTGGTCAGGCGAAGGTCATGCCTGGGCAAGAATCCTTCAACCTTCTTTCCTTTGGATCGGCAGATGGCTTGATTGAGATTGGAGAGGATCAACAATCCCTGAAGGAAGGAACTCTGGTGTGGTTTTATCCCTGGTAACATGGAACATTGGGACTATTTATTGTACCTGCTGATGCCCTTTGCGGCCTTTATGTATGCTGCTGTAGGACATGGAGGAGCGAGTAGCTACCTCATGATTTTGGCTTTGTTGGGCTTCGCTCCGCAGGAGATTCGGCCATCTGCCTTGATCTTAAACGTATTTGTTTCCCTGATTTCATTTTTGAATTACCGCAAAGCGGCAGTCTTTCCCATGCGGCTATTCCTCACCTTGGTGATCTTTTCTGTACCGGCGGCCTACCTTGGCGGAAGGATTTTATTGGATGCTACGATCTACAAGCAGGTGCTTGGGGTATTGCTTCTATTTCCGGTGCTGCGATTTGCAGGGCTTTTCCCCGTATCGGCTCAACCCAAATTCACCCAGCAACCTTGGATGGTTGCTATCCTCGGAGGAAGTATCGGCTTGCTTTCTGGAATGATTGGCATAGGTGGAGGGATTATCCTATCGCCTATTTTACTCCTTTTGGGGTGGTTGGGAGTGAAGGAAACAGCCGCAGTAAGTGCGCTCTTTATTTTTGTGAATTCAATTGCGGGATTTCTAGGTACTTCGGTTTTTCAGGTGGAGCTGAGCCCCCAACTCTGGATTATTCTTCCGCTCACCGTTGCCGGAGGAGCATTGGGTGCCTATTTCGGGGCCAAAAAATGGAGTTCCAAGTTCCTGACCTATCTCTTGGCTTTTGTATTGGCCTTCGCTGCATTGAAACTTATTTTTGGTTAATGAACCACATAGACACATAGGGTAAAGAATAAATCACCTAGACATGAAGAGTTTAAAAAACTACATAGTTGCATAGTTTATTTTCTATGTGTCTATGTGGTTTCCTTACTCGTACGTTGACCACTTGTCCTTTGCTAGTTAAATTATTTATCTTTAAAAAAGTTTATACCCCATGCCTGATCAAATTCGTCTCAAAGCCTTTGGTATGCTCGCTGAAAAAATAGGCACAGATTCCATTGAAATCGAGAACCCAGGTTCCTCGGAAGCGCTTAGACGGCAGTTGCTCCAGCAGTTTCCTTCGCTCCAAACGCTCACTTTCCGCATGGCGGTGGATCGAAAAATCATACAAGCAGAAACCGACATTTCTGCCGGACAGGAAATCGCCCTTTTACCCCCTTTTTCCGGAGGATGACCATGGATAGATTTGAAAGACAAGTAATCTTGCCGGGCTTTGGTCCGGAAGGCCAAGCCAAACTAAAGCAGGCTTCTGTGCTCGTCATCGGTGCGGGCGGACTGGGTTGCCCAGTTTTGCTCTACCTCGCTGCTGCAGGAGTAGGGAGAATCGCCGTGGTCGATGGAGATGTAGTTTCATCATCCAACCTCAATCGCCAAGTACTTTACGGAGAAAAGGACCTAGGAAAAAATAAGGCCGAAACGGCCATACGCTACTTTCAAGAAAAGTACAGCGACATCCAATGGACAGCGATTCCAGAATTCATTACAGTGGACAATGCCCAAGCCTTTATATTTCATTATGACCTGGTCATCGATGGCTCGGACAATTTTCCCACCCGCTACCTGGTCAACGACGCCTGTGTGCTCTTAAAAAAGCCGCTCGTCTATGGTTCCATTTACCAGCACGAAGGGCAAGTGTCAGTATTTAATGTAGGAACCCAGCCCTGCAATTACCGCGATGTATTCCCCAATCCTCCCGCTCCTCAGGAAATCCCAAACTGTGCCGAAACGGGCGTGCTAGGCGTTTTGCCAGGAATTATTGGAAACCTGATGACTCTGGAAGCGGTTAAGGTGTTGTCTGGTCTCGGGAAGCCACTTAGTAATAAATTACTTCTTTTTAATAGCCTGGATACCCAGTTTCAGGAACTGGAAATCCATCCCAATCCGGCAAGCCAATCGGCTATCCCAACTTCTTGGAATGAGTTCCACCAACGGGATTACGCCTTGGCCTGCGAAGGAGTGCAGCAAGTCACCTGGAACGAGGCGATGAAATTGATGGGGCAGGAGGTGGCCTTTGTGGATGTACGCGAACCAGGGGAAGAGCCCCCACTGGAATGTACAGGTTTGGTGAAGGTGCCTTTTTCCATCCTATCCGATGAACTAGATCGATTTGAAGAGGCAGAGGAGATTTTGATTTTCTGCCAAAGTGGGGCTAGAAGTCAAAAAGCAGCCCAGCTTCTCCAGCAAACCTATCCCAATAAGAAGATTTTCTCCATTCGTGGAGGTATCAAAGCCTTAAAATCTTAATTGAGTCATGGAAAAGGTACGTAGCCCCAAAAATATATTCGTGCAAGGTCCCATCTCGGCTGAAAAGATTGCACAGTCCATTGCAAATCATGCCACCAAAACAGACATTGGCGGCCACTCTATTTTTTTAGGTCAAATCCGTGCCGATGAAAAGCCAGAAGGCAAAGTAATCGCCATCGACTACACCTGCTATGAAGAAATGGCCCTAGAAAAGGCCTTTGAAATTCGGGAAGAAATTTTTGCGAAGTACCCGCTGACTTGCATGCACATTTACCACAGTCTCGGGGAGATCAAGGTGGGTGAAATCTGCCTCTTCGTCTTTACCTCCTCCAAACACCGCAAAGCAGCCATGCAGGCCTGTGATGAATTGGTGGAGCGAATCAAAGCCGACCTGCCCATCTGGGGTAAAGAAATCCTAGATTCTTCGGCTACCCAATGGAAGGTAAATTCCTGATTGGTATAGAGATTTATTGTCCCCGTAAAAATGCCTTGAACTCGTCCGTATTGAAATTGCTCATCCCTTGCTGGTAAAAGACGATCTTTCCTTCCTTGTTGACCACGAGGGTGGTGGGGATGGATTCGCTTTGCAAACTCTCATTCAATCCATAGCTGGCATGGACTACAGGGAAAGTCCAACTTTTTCCCTCCATAAAATCCTGACTTTTCTGCTTGTTTTGGTCCAGCCCAATCATCAAAAATTCGAGATCTGGGGTATCCTTAACCGCATCGTAGAGATCGGAAATATGGGGCATCTCTGCGCGGCAAGGGCCACACCAAGAAGCCCAAAGATTGATAAATAGGGTTTTGCCGCGATAGTTCTGCAGGTCCACGGTATTGCCCTTAAAGTCCGTAAACTGTCCTCGGTAGTCAAATTTTTGGTCGGTCAGGTCGGGCACTTCGATGCTGGGCTTCATCAAGCCTGTTGCCAGCAGCACCGATTGCAAGGCCCCTTGAATCACAGGAAGTAGGCCCGAAAAGTATAAGAATGCAACTACAGCAAAAATTGCCGCCCAAGATTTAACCTCTTTCCTCCAATCCATTTACCTTCTTATTAAATACGCACCCATTCTGTGTTCAACTTACAAATCAATAGATAAAATTACACACAGAATCTCAGTTGCTTAGTGACCTAGCGCACATTTTAACTGGTTCTCTTGATTTCCAACTGTATCTTGTACCTAGAAAACCCCAGTACTCTCCCATGAATTACGAAATCAAAATTTCCGCCGAACTCGGAATTACCGCACAGCAAGTTCGTGCGACAAGCACCTTACTCGAGGAGGGAGCCACTGTGCCCTTTATCTCCCGCTACCGTAAGGAAGCCACGGGGAGCCTAGATGAGGTACAAGTAGCGGCCATTCGGGATCGACTAGAGCAATTGAAGGAATTGGATAAGCGTCGGGAGGCGATCCTCAAGTCGATTGAGGAACAAGGGAAGCTGACTCCCGAACTGAAAAAAGCCATCGATCAAGCCGAAACTATGGCGAGGTTGGAAGACATCTACCTGCCCTACAAGCCCAAGCGTAAAACCAAGGCTTCTGTGGCCAAAGAAAAGGGGTTGGAACCCCTGGCAACTCGGATTTTTGCGCAGCATCCGGTGGATATTCAAAGTGAAGCCTCCAAATACCTCGATGCCGAAAAAGAGGTAGCAACTGTAGAAGATGCGCTCCAAGGTGCTCGGGATATTATTGCGGAATGGATCAGTGAAAATGCGGTGGTACGTGGCAATCTGCGCAACTTATTTTTGAAGGAGGGGGTTTTTGCTACCCGCGTGATTGTAGGTAAAGAAGCGGAAGCAGCCAAGTACAAGGATTACTTTGACTGGTCTGAGCCCATCAAATCTGCTCCATCTCACCGCGTATTGGCCATGCGTAGAGGTGAAAAAGAAGGCTTCCTGCTCTTGGATGCACTTCCGGAAGAGGGAGCAGCAGTTGCTTTAGTAGAAAGGGAGATTGTAACAGGTGGGAGCAACGCTTCCGTGGAGCAGGTGAAACTAGCCATCAAAGATGCCTACAAGCGCTTGCTCAAGCCAAGTATTGAAACGGAGATCCGCCTCCAAACGAAGAAGAAAGCAGACGAAGAAGCGATTCGCGTGTTTGCTGAAAATTTGAGGCAGCTCCTCCTTGGTGCTCCGCTAGGAGAAAAAGTGGTCATGGCCATCGATCCAGGTTTCCGCACCGGCTGCAAGTTAGTTTGCTTGGGTGCACAGGGACAATTACTTCACTACGAAACGATCTATCCCCACGAACCGCAGCGGCAGACGAGTGCAGCAGGAGCGACGGTCAAGACTTTAGTAGACAAATTTTCCGTGCAAGCCATTGCCGTAGGTAACGGTACCGCAGGCCGAGAAACAGAAGCCTTCGTCAAAAATCTAGGCCTCCAAAAATCGATCCCTGTCCTCCTCGTCAATGAGTCTGGGGCATCCATTTATTCCGCTTCCGAAGTTGCAAGAAACGAGTTTCCGGACTTGGATTTGACTGTACGTGGAGCGATATCCATTGGGCGTAGACTGATGGATCCTTTAGCCGAGTTGGTCAAGATTGACCCCAAATCCATCGGAGTAGGGCAGTACCAGCATGATGTGGACCAGCAAGCCTTGAAGAATTCCTTGGATGATACGGTGATTTCTGCCGTAAACAAGGTAGGGGTAGAGGTCAATACTGCCTCCAAAGAATTGCTTACCTATGTATCCGGATTGGGGCCTCAATTGGCTCAAAATATCATTGCTTTCCGTCAGGAGTTTGGGCCTTTCAAGAGCCGAGCACAATTGAAGAAAGTCCCTCGCTTGGGAGATAAAGCATTCGAGCAGGCGGCAGGATTTTTGCGAATTCGCGATGCAAAGCATCCTTTGGATCAATCTGCTGTGCATCCCGAACGCTACGAACTGGTGGAACAAATGGCGAAAGACCTGAGGGCCTCCGTTCAGGATTTGATGAGTTCTGAGGAATTACGCGCCAAAATTGTGCTTCAAAACTATGTGTCTGAGACGGTAGGTATCCCAACCCTTCAAGACATCGTGGAGGAACTGGCCAAGCCGGGTCGCGATCCCCGTGCTGGATTCGAGGTTTTTGAATTTCAGGAAGGGGTCAATTCCATGGCAGACCTGAAGGTGGGGATGAAACTTCCTGGTATCATCACCAACATTACTGCCTTTGGTGCTTTTGTGGATATTGGCGTGCATCAGGATGGATTGATTCACCTCAGCCACTTGGCAGATCGATTTATCAAAGATGCCAACGAGGTGGTCAAAGTGGCGCAGCAAGTGGAGGTAACTGTCTTGGAGGTGGATATTGCGCGCAAGCGAATTGCCTTGAGTCGAAAAGCAGATCCCTTTGGCTCCCAAACAGTCAAAAAACCAGTGAAACCAGAGGTGAAAGTTGCTGCACCTGCACCGGAAGGATCCATGGCGGATAAATTGGCGCAACTGAAAGGGCATTTCAAGAAATAAGGTAGGGCATACTTAGCCACCTAGGCTAGTCGCGTTCCTCGTCTTGGTACATTTCCTTGTATTTTTCCTCATCCATACCTTTGCTGAAGCGTCGGATATTGTAGGTGAAGGAAAGCATGAAATACTGCTGTAGGACGTTGGTTTGTATATCTTCGATAAAGGTGTCGGAAATGTTTCGACGCACGTTCGCATTTTGATTGAGTAAGTCGTAGACCATCAGGCTCACCTCACCGCGCTGATTTTTGAATACTTTTTTACCCAGACTCATGTTGACTAGTGAAAAGTTGGTGTTGAAACCTGCATTCAAGCCCGAATTGATCTGGTGATTCAAGTCAAGGCGGTAGATGATGCCTGGTCCCAAGATCCAATTGAAATTGAGGCGGAAGCGCTGCTGAAAGAAATTCGTATTGAGGTTGGAGTTTAGCGTATTCTCTGAGCTGTTGAATGAGGAGCGAGAAGAGAGGTTGAAGTCCAATTTTTCACTGATGCTGCTCGCGATGGATAGGCCTGTACTCAAGCGCTGGGAATTGGTAAAGCCAATGCGGTCATTGACCTGACCAGGTCTGCGGGTCATTCCCCCTCCAGCACTGATGTTTAATTTGGATTTAATGAATTCCAGCGGCATCCCATAGTTGGCCCAGGAGCGCATCTCCCAGAAGCCATCCAAGTTGACAGGTTTAAGCAATTGGGCTCCCTTTTGCAAGGTGATGCCTTCGGCAAGTGCTAGAGGTGCACTAGCGATTAAGGTACTATTGCTGATAAATCGATTGGTGAGGGAGGAACTCGCAAACAAAAACCAGTTGGTGTCTTTATCTGGATTTTGACTTCGGAAGCGAAGCCGAACTTCCTGATTGTAGGATTGGTCCAAATCTGGATTCCCCACGCGCACCTGAAGAGGATTCGTATTGTTGATGACCGGCTGGAGTTGGCGAATATCGGGTTCAGCCGTTTGGGTATCGTAATCGAGTTGCAGGTTGGTAGTGGGGCTAATCTTGTACTCCAAACGAAGGGTAGGGAGCCAAGCGGAAAAATTCCGTTCCAGCTGAAAGGATTTTGGAAATTCTTGCCGGTTATCGAGTTTGGCCGATTGGTATTGCAGTTCGGTTTGAAACTTTAATTTTTCGGTGCTGTATTGGTAGCCCAACTCGGTTTCTTGGGTGAGGTAATCGCTGAAGTAAACATTGGTCAGTAGGGTGTCTAGTTCTTGGATTACCCCAAAATCCTCTTCATTTCTGTTGTACACGCGTTGGTCCGAATCGTTGGTTCGATTTCCGATTTCATATTCGATTTCCAACTGCCCGTTTTTGCCTATTTTTTCGGTGTAGGAAAGGCCCGTTTCCCAGCGATTTCCTTGGCGTCCTCTGCTGGTCTGCTGGTTCAAGACTTCGCTTCGGGTGCCGGTTTGCTGATAGAATACCGAGGTAGCTAG
>JACCEE011988672.1_pt1 | contig 10907 bp, 10 predicted proteins | sample 7449931 | NCBI WGS metagenome assembly JACCEE01 (sample SAMN15323457, study PRJNA562643) | freshwater metagenome | isolation source: river surface water | place: USA:Blue River Watershed | collected 2017-08-19 | reverse complement strand
TCTAAAACAACAAGGTGCTGATCGAGCGTCGCCTGGTGTTCCGGAAACCGGCGGCTATCGTTCAGGCAGAAATAGGGCTCCGGACTATAGAATCCATTCGAAGCGGTTTCTGACTCCCATGAAGTTCCATAGGTCAGTCGATCGGCCGCCTCCTCCGTGATTGCGTCAAAGAAGAACTTTCCGCCGGGCTTCAGTGCTTTTCGAATGACTTCAATCAACCGGTTTCGGTCATCCGGAATCAATACCCCAAAGTCACAGTAGATCAACATGACAAGATCGAATTCCTCCGTGTAATTGAGCTCCAGATAATTTGCCTGTTCATAGCGAATCCCGTAAAGCGCGGTCTCCGGCCTTGTCTTCGCATACGCGATCGAGGTCGCGGAAAAATCAACGCCCGTCACGTGATGTCCCAGCGCAGCGAGACGTGCGGCGTACAGCCCCGGTCCGCAGCCCAAGTCGAGGATTCTCGAACCGGGTTTGATCCTCTTGTGAATGAAGGACACTGTGTCCTCAATGGCCTGAGGTGTTCGGCTGGCGGCTGCATTCACGGGATCAAGATGCACAGCAAGAAGCTTCTGCGAGATATACGGATCTGTCCACATCATATGGCTGCCATACGCATACGGCGTAACATCCTTCATCTCCTGAACCAATTTATGTATATCCATATTAAATTCCTCCAATTAACGTCTGCCCTCTGCCCATAGTAAATCGTTGCCGGATACGCGAAAAAACGTTCTCGTGCCGGAATCAAGGTGCAGAAGCAGATGATCATAAACGAGCAAGGCCCCAACACAAGAAGTCGGTGCTATACACGCCCTCATACGGATCATTGTAATCTGTGAAATTTAATTTAGCATTCTCATGCCTTCATCATGTAGAAGAAAAGCGGGATTTTCAATCAGTTCGGAGTGCATATATACCAGGCAGCTCTGGAATCAACATCAACGACATGAACTTCTGAGAAATACTCGCTCATCTCCGCTTCTGCTTCTTTGATAAAGTTAAAGTAATCACCGCGTTCGAGCCATTCGATTATGGAAGTCATAACTCCTCGTTTTTGATTGTAGTCATAAATAATTACTTTACTTTTGCATACGCGGCTCATTTCAGCATACATTTGTTTTCTTTCGTTTTTCTGTAATCCATGGGCCACATAGGAGGCGATCGACAGATCAAATGTCTTCGTTTCAAACGGCAACGACTCAAGTACATTCGCTTGAATAAATGTGATTGTTCTGTTCTCACGATGTTTTTGGGCAATCCTTACCATTTTATCCGCCGGATCAATTCCGGTAACCACAAAGCCCTTCTCATGAAGGACAGAACACAGGGCACCTGTTCCGCAACCCACATCAAGTACATTGGCATATGAAGTCAGACCTAGAGATTCTGAAACGCTATCAAAGACTGCACGATAGCGGCTTTTTTGCATATTATAGAACAACCCGTATATAGGCGCTATTGAATTGAAAAGTAAGCTGCTATTTTTGCCCATTGATAACCACACTTTCCTCAAATCACATATTCAAATCGCGATCCAATATCGCTCCACAATATCACCGTCCGCTGTAACAAGTTCGTTCTCCAGAATGCCGCCGTTCTTACGAATTGATTTGGCGGAACCGATATTATCCTTGTCACACGTTATCAGAACTCGGTCGATCCCAAGCGTCTTGCACTCGGCGAGAGCCAGACGAATCAATTCTGTGGCGTATCCTTTACGCCTCTCGCTTGGCCTTATACCGTCTCCGATATGTCCGCCATCTCGTAGCAGTTTCTCGTTCAGATAATGGCGGATGTTCACCGCACCGAGTAGTCTGTCCCTGTCTTCGTCCAACAGGAAAAACACGGAATCCGGAACCCTGCCATCTGTCTCGACTTTCTGTTCCAAATGATCAAGATAATAATCAAAATCATGATGGTCATTTCTGAAGATCGCCCACGGGGAATGATTCGTGTGATTCGTCTCTTGGTCTGCTTTCCACTCATCAAGCATCTCACCAAGCTGCTTCTCATATTCCTTCGTGAGCTTAATCAATTTCAAATTCATGCAGTCCCTCCACACTTCCCGATTTAGCTTCTCGAACTATGGCTTATAATCTATTTCGGCTTTTCGGGCTTGAGAACACAGATCCTTAACCTGAAGCAGATACTCTTTGCCATCCTTGATAAAATGCGTACCGCACTGCCGGAAGGAGAAAGCTGTCCTTTGTCGCACGCACTGTTCACGAAGCGAAAGGGCCCACTCATAGTGAAACGGTCTTGCATTGCGATCTGACTCGCCGCCGACCACTACAGCATCAATCCCATCAAGATATTGCTCAATATCGATTGCCTCAAGTAGCGGCTGCGCTGTGATCTGTTTGTGCCGAATCGGCAATTTCTGAAATACAGTTAGTCTCTTGTCCGCATTCATCTGATTCTCAATAGTACAGCAAATGACCACATTCTCGTACCCGTCGCCCCAATCCGCAGGTACACAATCCATGAAACGCTCAATGCGTTTCGTCAGAAACAGAAACGTACAGTCCGAGCGTTGCCGGATGATTTTCCATGCTTCCTCTCGCCATGCATCTGCATCCTCGAGAAGAAAGTCGCTGGAGAAGCAAAGGTATACCAGACCCGGAGCCAGCTTATACTCTCCGTTCTTCTTTCGTTCCGTCGGCTGGTAGAACTTTTCGCTACGAACAATGTTGTCTGTATCGATGCCCCGTTTCGCATCACCCTTGTGAATGTAGCAGAATTCGCATCCTTCGCTGCACCTATGGCAGCCTCTCCAGGGATCCCATCGCGACATTGTTTCCACCGTCTTCTTTCGTTTGGATTACTCAGTGATCAACAGATTTATAAAGCCTGTTCAATTTATAATCTCACCCTTGCTTTGGGCTAATTTCTCATGCCATTCGTGCTTCTCCGTAGTTGTCAGTGACGTCCACTCTGTTTCTTCGGCAATAATTCTAAGAGGTTCTTGTGAGCGATACGAACGTGTTAGGTTTCCCGGGAATTTCTTGTCCGTTAGATTCGGGTCATTCTCAAACTCACCTGTTGGTTCTACTCGATAAACTCGCTCTCTTCCTTCTCCTTTTGCTAAGGATGCAGCAAGTCCCGCGCCATTGGCATTCGCTGTGAAATAAATGTGATTCATTGTAAGCTCAGGTTGGTAATTTGAAACTCCACCCGGTGTCAGCAAATCGCCAACCTTCAGATCAGCCTTCGTCCCATGATAAAACGGTCCTTGATCCGAAGGTGCTCCTTGATACTTCTCAGATAAATCGTCGTTTATTTTTGCATTACCTGCGTCGGACAAGTCCTTATAACATCTGGCAATGTTTGCATGCAAAGTTGAGTATGCACTCTTTACATTATCATCATTGATATTTTGGGCGCACTGTAAAGATGTCTCCATCCATTTCAATTTATCGGCAGTATTCTTCTGTTGACGAGCCAAATGGTACGCTGCAATAAATTTCTCATAGTCATCTGTTGCTTCATTCCATGCTTTTTGAAACATAGCGATTGCTTCTTCTGTTTTTCCGCTATCTTCTGAACTCATGCCCATCATACAAAGTTTAATTACCATGTTATTGGGATCAAATTTTACATTCATCAAAACTTACCTCCAACAGAAGCTAAATCGACCACACGCCGTACTGACGTCCAAGTTGAACTCAAATACTTTTTAATGCAACTTCCGCGGAGAATCTCAATAATCATTTCAGTCTTTCAGGCATCCGATTGGGATAACTTTAACTCCATTACTTGTTGTATATGCCATTGGCGCATTGCCGCAGATAACAATCAGTACTGCAGGCTCTCTGTATACTACACCGGGATGTTCCTTGTTTACTAACACCTTCTCATTATGCTCCCGTATAACAGACTTAAACTTCAAAAGACTGGCCTCTGCACCGGGAACAGCGTTTTCTCCGGTTTTTATTTCAATTAAGGCGTATCTCCCATCTTCCAGTTGATATACTGCATCGGCTTCCAGTCCGTTGTCGTCCGAATAATGCATAACCTTGGCATTATGTGCTTGCGCATATACCAGCAGATCCCGAAGCACCATGTTTTCAAATACGTGGCCAAACAAATCAAGATCATTATTGAAATAGCTTGGTGAAAGACCTAATGCTGCAATTCCAACCGAAGGGTCAACAAATACATGCTTCTTCGCAGCTCGTATCGCTGTTTTGGATCTGATTTGCGGAGTCCATGCATCGATATCCTTTATCACAAAAAGACTCTCCAGCACATCAATATAGGATCCCAACGTCACGTCAGTTACAGAATGCACGGATTTCACATCTGAATAGATGTTTTTCTTTTTGGCCAATGTCGCCATATTTCGAGCATAAGACCAAAGTAGCGTCCTTGCCCATTCAGGATTACGCTTTACTCCGTCAATTGCACTAATATCTTTCTGATAAATCTGCTTGTAATAGTCTTTGGCTATCTCCAGTTTTGCCTCTTTATCCTTAATAGCCAGGCATCTTGGCCAGCCACCACGCACCGCGGCATAAAACAACTCCGGGAGAGTAACGGAAGACATCTTGCCATCTATCACATAGGATTCATCCTCAAAAAGTTTCGATAACGAGATGCTTCCATTTGACTCTCCAGTCTCCCACAGAGTCATTGGGTACATGACGATTTCAGAGATTCGACCCGTTCCGGTATGATGTGTCTCTACCCTTTTGCTGGTTGATCCCGTAAGAAAGTATTCTCCGATAGCCTCAGGATTATCATCGCAGTTCTTTCGTAATGCACCCCAAATTTTAGGCGCGTCCTGCCATTCGTCGAACAGAATCGGTTTTTCATTGGCAAAGAACAACGTGGGTGCAGTCTCCGCGACAGAGATATACCCGCTTCTCCTCTCCTCATCCTGAAATTCTATTACAGTTTTACACCTTTCCTTTGCAGTTCTAGTTTTTCCGCAGCCTTTTGGACCTATGATGTTAATGGCATTGAAGGCCTTTTTTTTTCTGTCGATTTCCTGATCTACAATCCTCGTGATATATTTCATGAATTCCCCCCCTTTCTCCAAAAATTATGACATTATTTTATGTTTTTCGCAATTCTTATTTTGCATATTTCGGATCATTTGTTTTATATAATTCGGCACTTTTGTTTTGTATAATTTGGATTAAGTAAAATAAATTCCATCAAAGATCTTATCTTCGACATCATATCTGGCCAATGTATGGCGGGCACTTAGTCTTCTGTTCAGTTCGGACTACATGCGCAAATATTTTCTGCATCTTTCTTGTGTCTTATCGTTTTACCTTCAGAGAGGGCATGAAAACCCTCATCAAATCTCTCCTCCAAAATCTGTTTGCCTGACTTACGTCCTGTTTTCAAGCCATCAGAAATCGAGTAATTCGGTGTCTTTTCTCGAAAACATTCATAAGGGTAACCTACTGCTTCCACCATGCTTTTGGCTATATCACTCATACTAAGTGTAGCCTCCCTTTTCCTAAACATATCTATTAATCCTATTTTCGCTTCTCCCTATATCGCGCTCGCTCATGTGGTTGCTTCGATCCACTTCTCGACAACTTCCCTGATCATCTGTTTCTTTTCGAGAATCTCCTGAAGACTTTGGAAGGATGCGATGGCTCTGTCGTTTTCTTTCCATAATAAGATATTATATTCACTGCCTAATAGCCGCTGCGTAGGGGACTCTTTCACCTTCGCCCCTCGATGAAAGATGATTTGTATCTGTTTTTGCGGATGGATTCTCAGCGTGATCCGATCCTCCCCGTTCAGGCTATAGTTCGGACCATTCCACTTAATGCCCTCGGCCAGATCATAATCCGTACTTAGGATGATCTCGCGCAAGTACTCGATCTCTTTTCGCAAAGAATGGTTCAAACCATCTAGGAATTCCGTCACTTCACGATTCAATTTGTCCCGGCTCATACGCTTGATCTCCTTAATTGTGATACACGAAGGATCGTTCGATAATCGGTCATTCCTACTCTCCGGAATGTCGTATCCATTGACCGCTTGGCGCTTGTCAGCCCTTATTTATCAATTTATTCCCTGCCTGATAACGTTTCAATACTCGTATCGCCCGCAATGTAAGCCATTTGCTTTGCTCGCCTTTTTCCTCCATCGGGATAAGCAAACGGTCCGTGATCAAGGTATTGACCGTTCTCCATCGGCCCATATCGTCCTGCTTTTTGAGGAGGATATTTATGGCATCCTCCATGCGGCTGTCTGTAAAACCTAGGCCCGTGAGAATGTCCAATATTTCCAGTACATCCGTCTGATACATCAGGGGGAAACTGAATCTGAGCCAGCCCGGCTTGGACGTCTGACTAAGATCATGACTGCACTTATAAATGTGGTGAATCAGAAGAAATTCAACCATCTTGTTTATAGTATCGTTTACTTCGCTCGTTCTTTGTTCCTGCGGAATGATGCTTAATCCTTTGAGAGCCTTCACGACGCCCATCAAACAGGTGTGCTTTCCCCAACACATTTCGTATCGGTCATATGGAGGAACTTGAGGATCGACTTCAACACCATCATTCAAGCGCATGAAGCGGGTAATCCAGATGACAGCTCTCAGAAGCCTCGGGTCGTCCATATAGCCGAAGTGTCCCATACTCCACACCATGTTTCCGGTCAGGCATGGGATCACTTCGGTTCTCCTTCCGCCGCCAGTCTTCCCGGCTGTATGCTGCGAGAAACCACCGTCCACAATCTCCTGCGAATGGTTAAGCAAGTACTCACATTGTTCGATAATCTGCGGATTGGACACAGCACCCATCTCTGCAAGCACGATCAGCTGCCATACCAAACCCTTATATTTATTTGTATAGAACTTAGGGTACGATTCAAGATACGTCGATTCCCGCTGCTGCCGAAGAATGTCGGGCACAATACCGCACCGCATGATTTCAAGTTTAGCCCGCTGTACTTCCGGATCCTGTTCGGATTTCTCGAGAAGATCCTTCAGCGTAAAATAGCGAACGGAAGGGTTCTCTACCTCCAGCAGCCAATTCGCCGTGTCTGTTGTCAGAATAGATTTCCAGTCGAGCATCTTTATCCCTCCCCGCTTAACAAGGCTTACGAGCCGCTCCAACTTTCCATACACACAACTTTGATTCTGTGTTATGAGAATATTCTGTTACACAACTTCTTGTCTTGCAAGAATTTCAGTTAGAATGAGGCGAAATATCTCCTTATTCGTGTGATTACATTTATCAATTTGATACGCTTCTTGAATCCTCTGCAAAACGCAGCAGATAAGAATCAAATGCGTGGTGATAGTCAGTCGTTCATCAACGACAGGTGTTTCAACCTACTAAAATGCGCTTAAGAGTCGATTTAGTAGGCTTGTCAATGACAAGAAACCCGCGCTGAGGGACGGGCCGACCTACTAAAGTGCATGATTCGGCGAATTTAGTAGGTTTGTCAATGATAAGAAACCCTCGCTGAGGGGCGGGCCGACCTACTAAAATGCGTTTAGGGGTCGATTTAGTAGGCTTGTCAATGATAAGAAACGTGTGCGGAGGGGCGGACCGACCTACTAAAGTGCGCTTAGGGGTCAATTGAGTAGGTTTGTCATTGATAAGAAATCCGCGCTGAGGGGCGGGCCGACCTACTAAAGTGCGCTTAGGGGTCGATTTAGTAGGTTTGTCAATGATAAGAAACGTGTGCGGAGGGGCGGGCGACCTACCAAAGTGCGCTTAGGGGTCAATTGAGTAGGTTTGTCATTGACAAATAACTAGCGCTTAGAAGCCGGCTTACCTGATTGACAAGTGACACTAGAGACGTTTTCTCGAGACGTTCATCTTGCCAATATGTACGATTACCGGAGATGTTCTTCATGCTAACCAAGGATAAGATTTTCAAGAACTTCTTTATCTCGTCCTTTGTCAGTCCGAACTTAATCGTCCGCATCTTAATCGTACGCATCTTAATCGTACGCAGATGTAGATTGGACGTCATCCTGAACAATTTGTCTCTACATTCCCGCCATTCATCAATTTATAGAATCCACAACGGCAGGATTGATAACCGTAGTCTTTTTCCATTTTCCCGACAGATAATAGATCAGCAGGATTAGACCGGAAGCGATGCTGGCAATAGGCGCCGCAAGTCCCAATCCCCACAGGCCCTGTTGCAGAATTAATGCGAGAATGATTCCGATCGGGACGCGGAAGCCAATGGATGACAGGATTCCGCAGATGGAGGATATTACCGTATGTCCGGACCCGGTGACCAGGCCGTTCAAGCTGAATGTCAGAGGTACAATCAGATAATCGAAGGAGAAAGCCCTTAGATACTGGACACCGGCTGCGATTGTATCCGGATTATCATCGAAAACAGACAGAATCTGCTCCGGGAAAAGCTGCGTAACTATAAACAATGCGAAGGTAATCGAGAAAGCCAGTACAAAACCGGTTCTGAAGGTCTTCTTGGCGCGTTCGATTTCTCCTGCTCCCATATTCTGCGCAACCATCGCAGCAACGGATGATCCGACTGCAATCGCCGGCATAATCGCAAACCCGTTGTATTTGCCGACAATACCGACGGCCGCGGACGCATTTACACCCATACTATTCGCAATAGCCGTGAGCACGAGAAAGGAGAAACTCACGATGACATTCTGAATCGAGATCGGAATACCTACCTGGACGATTGTAGAGAGATGTCTCTTGATGATTCTGAATGACGCAAGCTTGAAATCGAAGACGAAGTCGCTTCTGACTAAGGTAATAATGCAAAGTATCATGCTGATGGCCTGTGAAATGACGGTTGCGATCGCAGCTCCCCTGGCCGACATGCCCAAACCGCCAACAAGTACCAAATCCAAAACAACGTTCGTCCCGCACGCTATGGATACGAAGACTAACGGTTTCCTGCTGTCGCCAAAAGCCCGCAAAATAGCGGCGAACGCGTTATAGCCGAAGATAAACACCGTGCCTAACATCGTAATGTCGAGATAGTCCCTTGCCTCCTGATAGGACTCTGCCGGCGTCTGCAACAGCCGGAGTACCTCATCGGAAACCAATAACATAGTAACGGTCAAAGCAGCCCCGACCATGAGTAGGAACGTCAGTAGTGTTCCGATGGATTCCTTCACACTCTTCCGGTCTCCGGAACCCAGATATTGACCGATAACAACGGTGCCGCCAACGGTCAGCCCAATAATGATATTCGTCAGGATAAACGTAACTTGTCCGCCAATATTCACTCCCGAAATGGCGGCGGTGCCCGAATAATAACCGACGATCAACATGTCGGCTACGCTATAAAGGCTCTGAATCAAGTTCGATAACATAAACGGAAGAGCAAACTGTATCAGCAGCTTAACAACACTGCCCTCCGTGAGATTCTTTTCGATTGATCTTTTTCCCATGGGCGCTAACCGTTTCCTCTCTTTGTTGTGTCCACAAAACAAGAGCATGGATGACAACTCCACGCTCCCGTCACTTTTCGCGAGAAATCTGGAATCAGACACTACATCTGTCCCGACGCAGCCTTCCTCAGGGCCTCTATGTCAATCTTCTTCATCTTCATGACAGCTTCGCTCACCGCCATATTCTGTTCGCCGGCTTCATCGAAAAGCATATTCTCCATGTTCGCGAGAACTACCTGCCAGGAGACGCCGAACTTGTCCTTGCACCATCCACAGCTCTCCGCCGCGGGATCCGCCGACAATTTCTCCCAGAAGTAATCGATCTCTTGTTGATCCTTGCAGTTGATGATGAAGGAGAACGCCTCATTGAACGTGAAGTCAACATCATACCCGTGGTCCATCGCACAGAGCGCATATCCCTCCAGGCTGAACTCCGAATAGTTGACTCGCGCCTTGTCCGACTGCGCTTCGCCGCTCTGATACCGGCTGATCACACCTATGTCCGAATTCTCGAAAACCTCCGAATAGTACCTGATTGCATCCTCGGCCATACCGCACGCGCCGTCGGAGAACAACAGGCTGGTCGTAATCTTCGGCCTTTTCTTTTCGCCCTCCGTGAGCATCAACTGCCAGGACAAGCCGTAACGGTCCTGAACCCAGGCATATCGCTTGCTGAACGGATATTCTCCGAGGGGCATCAGCTCGGAGCCGCCCTCGGACAGAGCCTGCCACAACCGGTCCACCTCCGCGGCGTCAAAGCATGCCACCATAAGCGAGATCGTCGGGTTGAACTTGAAGTACGGGCCTGCGCTGATCGCATTGAACTCCTGCCCGCACAGCTCGAAAACCACGATCTCCGCATCACTATATGGCGGCGGGTTCTTGATGACCTTGGCATCCACGAACTTCGAATTCACGAAAAGCCCTGTATAAAACATCGCCGCTTCTCTGGCCTCTGTGTCAAACCATAGATGAGGAATGATCTTCTGCATAAGATTCATCTCCTTCCCACCCTTCATTATGGGGATACTTTTTATTATAACACCCGGGATTCTATCGAATTCTTACTTGAAATCTTTGCTATTTTCCTTCACATAATTCGGAAAAACCTGATCCGATGCCCCTCTTATAAATGACATAACGGCTACTTCCGGGTTCCAATAATCTGAAGCTACATGATAACAGCGTCTTCTCGGAAGCCTCGTTATTCTTGTCAATATTTGCTGTAACGCTCTGTGCATCCTCTAATGAGAATATTTGATCCACAAGTAAATTGACGATTCCTTTGCCAAAACCTTTACCAAGATACGATTTCTCTCCGATCAGGTAGTCTATTCCATATGAGCCTGTAAGTGCCAGTGTGCCAAAATCCTCGTCACTACTATCCACACATTTGTAATACAGGCAGAGTCCAATCGGCCGCGCCTGCCACAGAGCAACGAGGTAGGTGATCCACTGGAATTCTCCTTTGTATTCTTTCAATTCAGATATCCAGTCATTGATCGTTATGCCAAGATCCGGTATCTCATAC
>JACCEE011315503.1_pt1 | contig 10908 bp, 11 predicted proteins | sample 7449931 | NCBI WGS metagenome assembly JACCEE01 (sample SAMN15323457, study PRJNA562643) | freshwater metagenome | isolation source: river surface water | place: USA:Blue River Watershed | collected 2017-08-19 | reverse complement strand
GCAATGGCTGGGGTGTGCTGGCGCTCACCGCACCTTTGCTGGTACTGGCACCCCGCTTGATGGTGGCGTGGTTGTGCGCGGCGCCGTTTGCGGTGCTGTTTGCCCGCACCGGCAAGTTCTTCATCGAAAGCCCGCGCCCCGCTGCGGTTCTCGATAACACGCAATTTCGGATTGTGGGCGAGGCTTTGCACAATGTGTCGATGCCATCCGGTCACACCACGACGGCGTTTGCGGTGGCTTCGGGTATTTATTTTGCGCTACCCGTGGCAAGCAGAAAACGCCATTTATGGTTGTTTGGATTTGCAGCATTGGCGGGGCTTTCGCGTATCGCCGTGGGAGCGCATTGGCCTGCCGATGTCATGGTAGGTGCTGGTTTGGGTGTGCTTTCTGGGGTGCTGGGACAAAAATTACTGGCACGTATTCACCCCCGCCATTTCGTGCCAACCGATTGGAGTCAGCGCCTGATTGCAGCGATCTTCATAGCGACCACTGCCATGCTGGTGGGCGATACCCTCGATTTTGAAGAAAACCATCCGTTGCAATATGTATTAGCGGGAATGGTGGCGATAACCGTATTCGCGTTTGTGCGCAAAAGTTGTACCCCCATTGAAAAGTTTCTGAAACCATGAAAAGGATGAAAATAATGAAAAAATTATTCACAACATTCACGGCTGCTTGTATCACTTTGGCAGCGCACAACGTATCGGCACAAGCCGTTTTCACGCCCGCTGACCGCTTGCTGCGGGTCGGAACGCTCACTATTGGTAGTGAAATATGGACGGATTTGGTACTGCGTCTGGATAACGACAACCGCTTGAGCATCGTCAGCGCCAAACCACCCGCGACACCAGCCGCACCCGCCACGCCTTCGACACCCACTTCGACATCCACATCCACCCAATGGCGTGGCGTGAATCTGGCAGGAGCGGATTTTGGTGAAGGCAGCCTCCCCGGAACCTACGGCACACATTACATTTACCCCGAAGTCAGCAGCGTGACCTATTTCCGCAACAAGGGCATGAACACGATTCGCCTGCCCTTCCGCTGGGAACGCCTGCAACCCACGTTGATGCAAGCCTTCAATGCAACCGAATTAGGGCGGCTCACCACCTTCGTGAACGGTGCTACCGCGCAGGGCATGACGGTCGTCATCGATCCGCACAATTACGCCCGCTGGCATGGAAAAATCATCGGCTCCTCCGAAGTGCCGAACACCGCGTTTGCCGATTTCTGGTCACGCCTCGCCACACAATTCAAGGGCAATAACAAAGTGGTTTTCGGGCTGATGAACGAGCCCAATAATATGCCCACCGAGCAATGGCTTTCCGCCGCCAATGCCGCCATCGCTGCGATTCGCGCCGCTGGTGCTACAAACACCATCACCGTGCCGGGCAATGCGTGGACGGGCGCTCATAGCTGGTCACAAAATTGGTACGGCACGCCCAACGCCACCGTGATGAAGGGTATCAGCGATCCTGCCCGCAATGTGGTGATTGAAGTCCATCAATATCTGGACGGGGATAGTTCCGGCACATCATCCAACTGCGTGAGCGCCACCATCGGCAAAGAACGGCTGGAAAATTTCACCAGTTGGCTGCGCACCAACGGCTACCGCGCCTTTTTGGGCGAAATGGCGGCGGGGGATAACGCCACCTGCAACCAAGCGATGGCGGATATGCTCACCTACCTGAAATCCAACGCCGACGTGTGGCAAGGCTGGACATGGTGGGCGGCTGGCCCGTGGTGGGGTGGCTATATGTTCTCCATCGAACCCACCAACGGCACAACCGATAAACCCCAAATGAAGGTGATTGAGCCGTTTTTGAAGTGATCGCACCATGAAAATTCTACCCACCCAATTCGATGGTCAATCCATCCGCCGTGTGTATGACGAGGCCACCGATACATGGTGGTTTTCGATCATTGATGTCGTGCAAGTTTTGACGGATAGCCCGAATGCTAGGCGCTATTGGTCTGACCTTAAACGGAAACTGACTGAAGAAGCTGGCTCTGAGCAACTGTACGAAAAAATCGTACAGTTGAAATTACCCGCAGCCGATGGTAAAAAACGCGATACCGATTGCGCCACCGCTGAAAGCCTTTTACGCATCGTCCAATCCATCCCCAGCCCGAAAGCCGAACCCATCAAACTCTGGCTTGCCAAGGTTGGGTATGAACGAATGCAGGAATTAGCCGACCCTGCTTTATCACTCGACCGCGCTCGCCAAACGTGGCAAAAGCATGGGCGTAGTGAAAAATGGATTCAGCAGCGGATGACGGGGCAAGAAACGCGCAACAAATTAACCGACTATTGGAGTGAACACGACATCAAAGCAGGGCGGGAATTTGCGATTCTGACCAATGTCATCCACCAAGAATGGGCGGGTGTGAGCGTGGCAGAACACAAAGACATGAAAGGTCTGAAAAGCCAAAATTTGCGTGACCACATGACCGAAGCCGAGCTGATTTTCACCGCACTGGCTGAACTTTCTACCCGCCAAATCGCACAAAGTGTAGAAGCGACGGGCATGACAGAAAATAAAGCCGCCGCCCAAGCCGGAGGTCATATTGCACGCCAAGCGCGGCATCAATTGGAAAACAAAACGGGGCAATCCGTCGTCACGGGTGAAAATTTCTTACCACCTGCATCCCCAGAAACTACAAAAAAGATAGCTAAAGATGCAGGCTAATAAAGCGTTAACACGGGATACGCCGAATTTCTCATTTAACGGCGGTTTTTGCCCGTGCCTTCTCATACAACGGCATCACCTTGGGTAAATTATCTTCAATGTCTTTGATACGGGTCGAGCCGCTGGGGTGGGTGGATAGCCATTGCGGGGGTGCGCCTTTATTGGCTGCGCTCATTTTTTGCCACAGCGTCACGCCGGCGCGGGGATCATAACCCGCACGGGCGGCGAGTTCCATGCCGACCAAATCGGCCTCTGATTCATTGCCACGGCTGAATTTCAGCGTCAGCAAATTCGCCGCACCGCCAGCAGCCATATTGGTAATGTTCGGGTCAATGCCGTATTTTTGCCCCACAATCGCGCCCAGAATCTGCGCACCGCCATTGGTAACCGCGCTTTTTCCCATGCGCTCGCGGGCGTGTTCGCGCAGGGCGTGGGCGATTTCGTGCCCCATTACCATCGCTACTTCGTCATCGGTGAGCTGTAATTGTTCCAAAATGCCGGTATAAAAAGCGATTTTCCCGCCCGGCATACAGTAGGCGTTAATCTGCTTGGAGTTAATCAGGTTCACTTCCCACTTCCAATCCTTGGCGCGGGGGTTCCATTCCAGCGCGAACGGGATTAGTTTTTGTGAAATGGTGCGCAGGCGTATCACTTGTGGGTGGTTATCGGGAGCGAGCGCTTTTTTCTCATTCGCTTGGCTCATGGTTTGCTGGTATTGCATGGCGGACGATTTTTCAACCGACTCAGCCGGCACGAGCTTGGTGAAGGCGGAATTTTTTCCCACATCCACCCCCTCCCGTGCGAGGGCTGGCACCATCAATACAGCCATACTGGCAGTAATCAGTATTTTTTTGCAGTACATAAAAGGTCTTTCTTCATGTTGATGTGGATTTCTTGGGCAACTTCTTGGATAACTTCCTTCAAAGTTTATGCCGAACCCGCTTCATTGCGCATGTTGTCGCTGGGTTTTGCTGCCGGATTACCGCTTTTGCTGGTGTTTGGCACATTGAGTTTTTGGCTACGCGAAGCGGGAATCGACCGCAGCACCATCGGCTACTTGAGTTGGGTCGGATTGGCATACGGCTTTAAGTGGGTCTGGTCGCCTTTGGTTGACAGACTCCCGATTCCGATTCTGACACGCCTACTCGGACGCAGGCGCAGTTGGCTGATACTGGCGCAGGGCTGCATCATGATCGCACTCATCGGTATGGCGATGACCGACCCACGCCAAAGCCTCACACCCGTCGTCTGGTGTGCGCTGGCGGTGGCGTTTGCTTCGGCAACGCAGGATATTGCCTTGGATGCTTTTCGGATTGAATCCGCCGATGCCGATCACCAAACCGCGCTCTCGGCGGTCTACCAAATGGGTTATCGGCTCGCCATGATTTGGTCGGGGGCGGGAACGTTGTGGCTGGCAGCGTGGGCGGATTGGCAAACGGCGTACCTGCTGATGGCAGTGAGCATGTTGCCCGGGGTTTTAACCGTTTTGTTCTCGCACGAACCCATCCCCCGCCCGATTCCGCCCGCCAAAAATATCGCCGATTGGCTGCAAAGCGCCTTGGTTGAACCGTTTGCTGACTTTATTCGGCGTTTTCAATGGCAGGCGGTTTTATTGTTGGCGTTGATCGCCACCTACCGCATCAGCGATGTGGTGATGGGCGTGATGGCGAATCCGTTTTACGTGGATATGGGTTTCACCAAGGAAGAAATTGCTGCCGTCACCAAAATCTACGGGGTCATCATGACCTTGGTCGGCGCATTTCTGGCAGGTACTTTGGTGCTGCGCATTGGCGTGATGCGGCTGCTGATGCTGGGCGCGGTGATGAGTGCCGCGACCAATTTGCTGTACGTTTGGCTGGCGGGTGTGGGGCATAACGTCACGGCGCTGATTTTTGTGATTTCTGCTGACAATCTGGCCAGCGGCATCGCGTCCTCGGCGTTCATTGGCTATTTGTCGAATTTGGCGAATGTGAACTACTCTGCCACCCAATACGCCCTGTTTAGTTCCATGATGCTGCTGTTGCCCAAGTTCATTGCGGGCTATTCCGGCGAGTTTGTGGACGCATTCGGCTACGGCCCATTTTTCACTAGCACGGCGCTTTTGGGAGTGCCCGTACTATTTTTAGTGTGGTTTGCAAGTAAAACGAAAAATCGTGCAAATTAAGAGACAATGCCACATCCAGAAGGATACAAAAGGAGTTTTGCCATGCGATTAAGTACCCGAGGCCGTTTTGCCATCACCGCCATGATTGATTTGGCGCTGCGACAAACCAGCACCCCCGTGCCGTTGCAGGAGCTGGCATTACGCCACCGTATATCAATGTCGTACCTCGAACAAATGTTTGCCCGTCTACGCCACCACGGTTTGGTGGAAAGCACGCGCGGCCCCGGTGGTGGCTATGCACTGGCACGCCACGCCGAGTCGATTTCGGTAGCCGATATTTTGAGCGCGATTGAAGACGAAACCAGCGCCCCCAAGAAAGAGCTACAGCGCGAAACATCCGCCAGCGCCCAAGCCATGACGCAAGATTTGTGGGATGCCGTGCAATCCACCGTGCTGAACTACCTGCAAGGCGTAACCCTGCAAAACTTGGCGGATGAGCAAAAAGCCAAAGGCTTCGCAGTCGAAGAACGCAAAGCCCCGCAAAAAGGCATTTTTGCCAAACCCCGCACCAGCATTCTGCAACCCGGAACACCCAATTCGGTGTTTGCGCTGGGGCGGGTGTAATTAGTGTGATTAGTGTGCGAACTCAAATGGATGGACGGGAATTTCTGCGTCAGGAAATGAAGCCACCAATTTGAGTTCTCCACCCAATGCCTTGACATACTCGCGCAAGGTGCTTACGTACATATCATCATGGCGATTGGACTGGACAGGAAGGGCTTCGATTGATGTGGCGTGATTCGTTTTACGCAACTCTTGAAGCCGCATTTCCAAAAGAATGGCTTCTGCACGCGCGGCAGCACGGTATTGCGCTTCGGGTGTCATTTGGGCGCGTAAGTTACTGAATTTTTGAGCCATGAATCAGTCCCTCCTTTTTTAACTCATCAATATGGGTATCGTACAGCTTATCGGCTACAGGAATATACGTGTCGTACCAGCGTTTATTCCCCGTTTTATCGCCACCCAATAACAAAATCGCACTGCGGCGAGGATCAAAAGCATAAAGAATTCGATAAGGTCGCCCTTCGTGCTGCACTCTCAATTCACGCATATGTGAGTGCCGCGACCCTTCAATGCCTGAACTGTGGGGAAATTCCAAATTAGGCCCTTTTTCCTCCAGAAGCCGCACCGATACATCAATTGATTCTTGCTCTGCTTGATTTAAATTTTGCCACCAAGCGCCTAATTCATCGGTGTATTCAACGTCCCACTTTGTAGCCATTCGACCTCCTAACTGCCTTTCGTTTTACCCCTTCGCCGTCGCCATCAACGCCGCAAACCCCACGAACACCCCGCCCGTCGCGCGGTTGAACGCCCGCATCACCGTGGAGCGTTGCAGGTAAACGGAGAGTTTGCGGCCGCTCATGGCATAAACGAAATACCATCCCACTTCGATCACGGCAAAGGTCAGCAGCAAAATCGCAAACTGGGGCAACTGTGGAATGTGCGGATCAATAAATTGCGGAAAAAACGCCGCTGCAAACAAAATCGCCTTCGGGTTACTGGCTGCCACCCAAAAACCTTGTCGATAGACTGCACCCCATGCGGGAACGGTCGGTGCTGCAACCGCCTGCGTATCACCCGCTTCCGCCACTGGCGCACGCCAACATTGCACGCCCAGATAGGCCAAATACGCCGCTCCTGCTAACCGCAGCGCATCAAACACCGCCGGAAACGCTTGCAGCAACGCACCCAAGCCCGCGCTGGAAATGCCGAACATTGCCATGAGCGCCGTCATGCAGCCCGCCATGCCGACCATCGCCGTGCGCACGCCGTGACGGGCGCTCATGCTCATAATCAGCAGCATATTCGGGCCGGGCGTGGCGGATACGACAAAGGTCATCGCCACAAAAAGCCACCATGTTGTGAGTGTCATGATTTATTGGATCCGTGTGTTAGGGCATTTCGGTGATGAAATCGGCTCGGGGGCGACGCACTTTTTTCAGGTTCACCAGCCAATCATTCACCTCGTCACGGTAGCCCAGCGGCAAAATCACCACGCTGCGCAGACCACGTTCGGGCAGGCCGAGAATGGCATCCATCGCGGCGGCATCAAAACCTTCCATCGGCGTGGAATCGACCCCTTCTTCGGCAGCGGCAATCAGCGCCGTTCCTAGCCCGATATACGCTTGCCGTGCGGCGTGTTCAAAATTCAACTGCGCGTCCCGCTCGGGGTAGGCGTTGAGCAGCAGCTTGCGGTAGTTTTCCCAACCTTCGCTGACAAAACCGCGTTCGGTATTCACCAAATCAAACATTGTGTTGATACGCTCGGCAGTGTAGTTATCCCACGCTGCGAACACCAGCACATGCGAACCATCCGTAACCGGACTTTGGTTGTAGCTGATTTCCCGCATTTTTTGGCGCAATGCGGGGTTGGTAACCACGATGATCTCGTAGGGTTGCAGGCCGCTGGATGTGGCGGTAAGGCGAATCGCCTCCACAATGCGCTCCACCTTCTCTGCCGGAACGGGCTGGGTAGCGTCCATTTTCTTGGCAGCGTAACGCCACTGGAGTTTATCGATCAAAGAGGATGTTGTGGACATAAGCGGCTTTCGGGGCTTTCAGTAAAAGAATGCCCCGATTATCCAAACTTGCCATAAGACAGTGTGGGGGCGGGGAAATTTTTACATCTAATCCGCTTCTAATCCTTGCAGGATTTATGGATGTAGCTATTAAATTGGTAGCTTTGGTAGATGGCGAATATGCCTAGAATGTGTTGGGCGATGGCGGGGTGTATGAAAACCCGCCGTCACTCAACACCCTTTGAGTTACCCCTTGAGTATTTCATGCGTAAACCCATTTTGTAGAGCTGCCCCACGCGCCACCAACCCGGATAACCGGGGCGATCTTCAAATATCCGCAATGCTTTCATGGTATTCAAAGAATCTTTAATAGATTGTTCTGTAAATGATGTTTTCTTTTTCAGTTCAACAACCAGTGAATCTAAAATAAATGGTGTACCTAGACCATTAAACGCTGATACGAATCCATCAATATTTTGTTTCCTATCAAGATTATTCCCATTTTTATTTTTCAATGAAATGGAGAATTCCAATTCTTGCTTAACTTCATCAATAAAAGCAGCCGATGCCTCATCGTATGCCTTATTTATTAATTTTGAATCAATTCTTTCACTTACTATTGGCAAAATAATTCCAGAATTAGCCTCACCTACCAATTCATCTAACCTTTGCAAAAAAGATACATACAAACGCGGATAGAATGTTGCTTTACTGGTACTGTCACCACCAGCATCTGAAAAATAAATACGGAGAAATGTTGGAACAAGTATATTTCCGCGAATATTAATTTTACTTGGAAATATCCGAAGCAAAAATTCTGTAGCATCATCCTCTGATAATTTACTTACTTGAATTTCATTGGAGCGTTTTTTAATATCACGCAGTACATTTGGAAAATTCTTTGCAATCTCTGGAAGAAATGAAACACGAGAAACAGCAAAATTGATAATAGATTGAAAGTTCCAATTTAATCGAATAACACGCCCCTCTACCTGTTGCTCCATGTTTTGAACTGCATTAATCGTCAAATCTTCCCTTATAAATAAACGTATGGTTAGCTTGGATGACATTGTTGCATCATTTTGAATGATACTCATTATTGTAAATAAACTGGATACATAATATTTTATTTTATCTGCCGACACCAATGTTTCAACACCATCTATCAGAAACACTAACTCATCTTCGATATGAGAAAGTTTTTGTTTTAAGTGCAATGATTTTCCAAATTCAGAGGGCTTTTTTCCATCTTTAAGAGCATCACTGATCGCTTCTGATATATTGCGTTTTTCGACAGCAAGCATGATAAGTGACCACCAAAAATCAGATGGCTTATCTGATTTTTCAATCCATGTATTAGCTTCTGGTGATTTACTTTTAAGTGCATTTGGAAATTCATTTTCTTCTGCTGCAACCAAAATGGGGATTCCTAATTGCCGATGAGAACATTCTTTCAATAACCTTGTTTTTCCAGTTCCTTTTCTACCAAAAATATAAGTTAATGGGCTATTTTTTACAAAAAGTCGTTCAACATCAGGGGTGCGAATGAAAATGCCATCATCAACAGCACCTGATAGAGACATTTTTTCTTGGTTATTTTTAACAAGTACCTGTTGTTTTATTTCTTTTTTATGGAGAGGAAGACCTAAAACTTCACGCAATGTTTGCAATGATTCGATGTTAGCGCTTTGAAGATTATGTATATCTGGAAGTGTTTCATCCAGTAATGCACGATCTAAATACCAATTTACCCAATTGATGGATAATTCTTCAGTTGAAATTTCTTCTGATTTACCATCAATCTGATAATTTTCAATTGAAACTGCTAGTTCCTCAAGGAATGCTTCTCGCATTCTGGCTTCATAATCTAATACTGGAGCAGTAGATTTTCTATTGGCATCCAAAGAAAAACTAATAAATGCAGCAGGATTGCTAGTAGCATTTCCAAAGATAGAACGAACTACCTTTTTCATTTCTGATGGAATAGATACTGTATTGGAATCTGTTCTAACAAAAACTACTGTTGGACCCGGAAGCTCACTAATTAAAGGTAATACGGACGTGGCAATGCCTGTTCGATGATCTAGCAATACAAAATCATATGCTTCACCAGCTTTAGCGAACTCATCTAAATTATTTCGTAATTTTTGAGCAGCCTTTTCATAAATTCGTGTATCCAGTGGCGCAGTTGCTACCAATAATGCAAAATCAAGGTCTTGCTCTTCACTCCGAGGGCGACACGGCAATATATCTATACGCCCATCACCAAAAGCACCCGTATAGATAGCGGGAATAGGAGTCAATTCTTCAGCCCAACCACATAATCCCATCAAAGTTTGCGAAAAATTATTTGCTTTTGCACCCAATAAACTATCCAAAGATGGGGCTTCCGTATCAGCATCTATTGCCAATACGCGATAACCATTATCGGCAAGAAGTTTTCCAAATAAAGCAAGAATGGTGGAACGAGCCTGACCACCTTTATAACCATAAAAATGAATATACTGGGGTGTTTGGGGTAAATCCCGCGATGGAACCGATAATTTATCATCAATAAACCAATTAACCCAAGAGCTATTGGTAGCAGTTCCCAGCCAGCTTTCCTTTTCTTGTGCTTCCATAATACTTAATGGGCTGACATTGATAGGTAACCTAGACATCATATTGTGAATTACATCCACATTAACTGCACTAGATTCACTAATTGATTCACCAATTTTTTTCCACCGCGCTTCCTCTGTTAATTCATCAAACAGATCGCCGATTAAGTCAATGTGTAGTGTAGGTGAAAGAAAAACTACACGTACTTCTTCTAGTAAAGCATTTTTTGAGTGCTTCTCTTTTAATGATTTAAATTCTTTTATTAAAGAAGATATAGGTATCATATAGTTATTCCTAATACGTTTTTATGCTGACGAAGATAGCTCAATAAATTATGGGTGGTTTGAAACAACGATTTAATGCTTTCAAAAGATGTTTCGTGCACTCCACCCCAATCCCCTGAAAATCTTGTGTATCTAATTTCAGGGTAGCTCGATTCTTTCACCCTTCGTGGAGGCTTAGAATCCCTATCATTACACATAATTTTGGTTAAATCACGTCTCAAATCATTCTGGAACTTGGTAAATGATAAAGAAGGGTGTTTGGCGGGTATTTTAGATAACATCTCTGGAATATGATGTCCACCAGTAAATCCCGCATCTTTTAATGCCAATTCAATGGCTACCAATATACGGTAAGCATCCAATAATTGTTTGGCTTGATTCGCTTGATTGGATGCTGCCCCACTAGGAGGCAAAAACATCGCTATATTGGTTGTGTACGCCATGTACTCACTTCCCCCAAGAATCCTTCAACCCCACCGCCAAATTAAACACGGGTTTTTCGGGGGTGTGGTCGATGCGGTCGGCGACAAAATAGCCGTGCCGTTCAAACTGGAATTTATCATCGGGTTGGGCGTTGGCGAGCGAAGGTTCTACGATGGCGGTGACCACTTTCAAGCTGTTCGGATTCAAAGCCGATAGAAAATCTT
>JACCEE010025506.1_pt1 | contig 10909 bp, 7 predicted proteins | sample 7449931 | NCBI WGS metagenome assembly JACCEE01 (sample SAMN15323457, study PRJNA562643) | freshwater metagenome | isolation source: river surface water | place: USA:Blue River Watershed | collected 2017-08-19 | reverse complement strand
TTTTTATGAATCAAAAACCTAAAAACCATCTAATAAATTAGTCGTAGAACGTAAAAAAAGAGGCCGGAGCCTCTTTTTTGTTTGTACTTAACTTACAATCAAATGATTAGAAGTTATAAATTGCAGTTGCTTGAACGCGGTTGTCTTCGCCAGTTTTACCTTCAAAGGTTTCACGCTCACCGTACACATATTCAAGACCGAAGCTCAAAGGCTTCACAGGGCTATAGAACACGTTTGCCCAACCTTGCCACAAGTTTTCATTAATAGCGTTCTTTTTAGTATCAGTAGTACCATTAGCTAACTGATATTCTTTATTATCATCCATCTTCATATAACCATAGCCAAGGGTACCGCGCCACTTTGGAGTGAACTGTTGTGTTAGACCAACAGTGATTGAATCGAATTCGTTTTCAACCATATCACCATCAGTTTCAACAACATAACTTGGGTTTGACCATGATACGAAGCTACTATCCCCTTTTACATGATAGTAATCTGCTTTTAAAGTTGTCGATGGGGTTAGGTTATATTTCATCCCTAAACCAGCACCCCACGCTGTAATCTCATCCGAAGCAGTTTTCTTTTCAGTAACCATTACACGCGGTGTGATAATCCCCGCGCCATTGGCAAACTTCTGGTTTAAACGAGCCGTTAGTACAGGTAAACGCATTTCATTACCTGGATCTACAGTATCAGAATATTTCGAGTCTTCGATTGCTACAGCAAAGTTAGTATTTGGATTTACTGTTTTTGTATAACGTACCTGTGGTGTACGTTTTACAGCACCACCAACATAACCTAAAGCATCAATCGTTTCCGGCATATAGTCGGTAATCGCAAAGTTAGACCAGGTTTGACCCACCAACCAGTTGCCATACGTCATATACGCATGACGAATACGGAATTGATCAGCAGTTGAAGCACCACCAACGAAGTCCATCTCTAACTTACCAGCCACATCACCCGCTTGTGTTGGAGTTTTAAAGTCAAAACCAAAACGCGATGAGTTGAGCGTAGTTTTCAAACGGTCACTTGCTTCTGTAACACCAACTTCATTGTTTAAAGGTACACTGCTAATCTGGTTATACATACGCGTAGTACTACCACCTTCAGCTTGGTAAGCAACATCGGCACGGATGTTACCGTAGAATTTCACTTCGGTACCTGATGGAGTCGTGAAGCTTAAACCATTTGCTTTTGGCGCTGCTGCAGGAGCTGGGTAATTTTGTGCTGGTGTGCCTGGAGCCGGCATGCTGACAGCAGGTTTCGCTGCAACATATTGCTCAAGTAATGCGCGTAATTCTTTGACTTCACCGCGTAACTGTTCAACTTCCGTATTTGAACCATTCGCTTGAGCCATAGTCGCCATACCCATAGCGACTGCTAAAGTAAGAGTATTTACAGCCAAAGCTTTAGACTGAATTTTCATCCTGCGTTTCCTTTCTCTCGAAAATTTGTTGTTGGTATTGTTCATTCCACTGAACATTATCCTTGCCTTATTTTTACCCCAGAAAATGCACAAACTCTAGCCATATCATCCAAAAGTCGCACTAGCCTTTGGTCGCATTACACTCACATTTCCTCCATATTTTCACTATTGGATCACGCTATTCTTGCGACTAAAAAACAACTTTTAAAACATAATTTAATATGAATAACAATTAGTTAAAAACAAAAAGTTCACAATCTTGCTTACACTAAAAAAGATTAAAACAAGCTTAAAGTTTAAACAAAATATTTCATCGAATACCTTTAAGCTATACATTTAGACCCAGATTTAAGGCATGTCTTGCAGTTTTTTTACACAAAAAAAAGTCTTCACAAGCAGATAAATCACTTATAGTCTGATGCAAAACAACGTATCAAATGAAAAAACAGGAGTATTTATGAACTTGGAGCAGGTTCGCTACGTCGATGAAGCTATCACCTCTCGACATTCAGTTCGCGCTTTTCTAAACCAACCAGTAGAGCCTGAGCTAATTAAAGATATTCTTCGTGTAGCCAGTCGTGCACCTTCGGGCACCAATACTCAGCCCTGGAAAGTCTATGTGGTCACAGGCAAAAAACGCGAGGAAATGATCGAGCGTGTCTGTCAGGCACAACTTGAAATCAATGCTAATCCAGCCCTAGCCTCAGAATACACAGAAACTTTTGCCTACTATCCTCATACCTGGATTTCGCCGTTTATTGACCGTCGTCGGGAAAATGGCTGGGCGCTATACGGCCTGCTCAACATCCAAAAAGGTGATAAGGACAAAATGTCAGCACAACAATTGCGTAACTTCAAATTATTCGATGCGCCAGTTGGCCTATACTTTACGGTGAATAAAGCCATGGGAATTGGCTCAAAAATGGACATTGCCATGATGATGCAAAATGTCATGACGGCTGCTAAGGCCCGCGGTCTGGATACCTGCCCTCAGGCCGCGTGGAACCATTTCCACCCGATTGTACTGGATGTACTCGCTGCACCTGAAGATGAAGAGCTGGTCTGTACCATTGCTTTGGGTTATGCAGACCCCGAGGCGATTGTAAATACCCTAGTGACCCCACGTGAACCAGTCGAAAACTTCACTGTATTTTTGGATAGCTAAGCCAATATGTAAAAGAGACACAGCCTGTGTCTCTTTTTCAACATTCTTAATTGCTTCAGATTGTTGATTGTAAATGCTGATCACGAATCAAAGCCGATATGGCAATTCCTCCAATGGCTAAAAATATCAGCATGATGACAGCAACATTCAATACCGCATTCCAGCTCAAAATATTTAACAAGACCCCACCAAGTAGCCCACAGCCAAACTGCAGGCTACCCATAATCGCACTTGCCGTTCCCGCACGCGCTCCCTGCTGAGACATTGCCAGCGCGGTTGCATTAGGACCGGTAAAGCCAATTCCGGCAACCGCCATAAACATTCCCACCATGACCCCAACAAAAGAATGCAGCCATTGCAACCCAACAGCAAACAAAATAACGGCTCCTAATAATTGAATGAGCACGCCCACACAAAGTCGTTGCAATACTCCCAGATGTCCAGCCAAACGTTTATTGATAAAAGATAACAGCATGATGCCAAAAGCATTGATACCAAAGGCATAGGCAAACTGCTGCTGTGACAAATGATAGCCATCCATCAGAATCGAGGATGCCGAACTGATATAGGAGAAAAGCACTGCACCACTGAAACAGCCTGCAAGCATCGGTAAACGAAAACTGCGATCCAGTAAAATCGTCATATAGAGACGGGCTACCTGACTGAAATTTAATTTTAGACGGCGATCCGCTGGCAAAGTTTCCTTAAAGAAAAAATGCACACAGCCCAAACAGACTAGCCCCATCATGGCCAGTACGACAAAGACGGCATGCCAACTAAAAAATGCCAAAATCCACGCACCAATGGTCGGTGCTAAAATAGGTGCCAATCCCATCACAATCATCATGCTAGCAAAAGCGTGGGCGGATTGAGACAGATCAAGCCGATCTCGAATTGCCGCACGTGCCATCACCACACCTACACAGCCACCGAGCGCTTGCAGAACACGCGCCAGAATCAAACTCCATTCACTTTCAGCCAGAACACAGAGCAGACTCGCCAGACTATAAAGAATCAAACCAAAATAGAGGGGTTTCTTACGTCCAATCCGGTCACTGATGGGGCCATAGACCAACTGTCCCACCGCTAAGCCCAAAAAATAAGCGGGTAAAGTATTGGCAACTTGCTGGGTCGTGGTGCCAAAGTCACTCGCCATTTGCGGCAAGGCTGGCAGGTACATATCTATCGATAAGGGACCTAATGCCGTGAGCAAAGCCAGCAACATAATCCAGCTGGAAGAATATCCCGTAGACGTATCAGATTTTTCAATATTCATATTGGTGTTTTGCATGATCGGCGTGCAGACAAGCTTACACGCTCCATAGTATGATGAGCACGATATATAAATGAATTGTCACATAACCAGCACAATAACCGATTAATTTTTAAACTTTTATTTTATATTAAGGACATGCATTGAAACCCTGGCTCACTCGTCTCAAACAAGCGACCTATAACACAACCTTCATGTATAACCTGCGCATGATTATTGCGTTTAGTGGTACGGCGTTTGTGCCTTATCTGCTCGACTATCAACTCGCTACCATCCCACTGACATTAGGTGTGGTCGCTGCGGGTTTGAGTGATATTGACGACCGGTTTTCCGTGCGCATCATGAACCTGATTTACACCTATCTTGGGTTCTTTGTGACCGCAGTGTCTGTCCATTTTTTGTTTCCTTATCCGGTACTGTTTGCGATTGGCTTGATTGTGTCCTGCATTGGCTGGATTTTACTGGGTTCATTGGGCCGTCGTTACGCCATTATTTCTTACGGCTGTCTGGTGGTATCGGTCTATTCCATGCTCGGTGTCCATCTATTCGAAGAATGGTATATGCAACCGATGCTGCTGGTGATTGGCGCCGCTTGGTATGGCCTGCTTTCCACCATTAGTTTCTTGCTGTTTCCGGTCAGGGTGGTACAGGACAAATTATCCCAATGCTATTCTTCGTTAGGCGATTTCCTGTTTGCCAAGTCCAATTTGTTCGATGTCGACATGACACGAGAAAGTTATCAGCAAAGCATGATTGACCTGTCGATGGAAAATGGTCGTTTGGTCGGCATTTTTAATGAAATGAAAACGGCCTTGCTCACGCGCCTCAAGGGAGACCGCGGACAAAAAGACACCCGCCGCAGCCTGCATTATTACTTCGTGGCACAAGATATTCATGAACGGGCAGACTCAGCCCATATTGACTACCAGAAACTGGCGAAAATCTTTCAGCACAGCGACATCCTGTTCCGCTTCCAGCGCATTCTCTCCATCCAAGGGAAAGCCTGTAAGGATCTTAGCGAGAGCATCTTGCATCGCAGTACCTATCAACATAACAAACGTTTTAAGCATGCTTTTGAAAATCTGCGTCTGTCTTTGGAGAAACTGCAACAGGAACAGCAATATGACCAAATCTGGATCAATGCACTGTTTTCTCTCTATCAAAACCTCAAAGCCATCGATGCACAACTGCGTAATGTGGAAACCGAACGCCACATCAAGCTGGATAAAAGCAAACATATTGAAAATCAGCTGAAAGATGATGATCTGAAAGGCTGGGATGACATCGTGATTCGGGTCAAACAGCATTTGACTCCTGAATCTGTGTTATTCCGCCATGCCATACGGCTGTCACTGGTGCTGTTTATTGGTTATGTGTTTATTCAGCTCACTGATATCCAGTATGGTTACTGGATTCTGTTGACGGCCCTGTTTGTTAGCCAGCCGAACTTTAACGCCACCAAACGCCGCTTGTATCTGCGTATTATCGGAACCTTAATCGGCATCAGCATCGGTTATGCCGTCCTGTATTTTATCCCGTCGATCGAAGGTCAGTTATTGCTGCTGATTTTAAGCGGTGCCCTGTTCTTTGAGCTGCGCAGTAAACAGTACGCACAGGCCACAGCTTTCATGACGATTTTGGCCATGATCAATTTCAATCTGGATGGCTTGGGCTTCGCTGCTGCATTACCGCGCCTGATTGATACCCTGATTGGCTGTGGACTAGCCTGGTTTGGGGTCAGCTTTATCTGGCCGGACTGGCAATTCCGCCGTTTACCGCGCACCATCAAACGTGCGCTCACTGCTCAATGTGACTACCTGACCGAAGTAGTGCAGCAATATCAGCATGGCCGCAATAATGGACTGCAATACCGCGTTGTGCGTCGTGCAGCCAACAATACCGATGCTGAAGTGGCTTCATTAATTTCAACCTTGGCCACTGAACCGGATTTCGATCCAGCGCAGAAAAATCAGGCCTTTGAATTTTTGTGTTTGCACCATACTTTTTTGAGCTACATTTCAGCTCTAGGTGCACACCGTCAGCAAATTCAGGATCCGGAAATCTTGGCCTTGCTGCATCAGGCTCTCGATGATATCCGGGGTTCACTACTTCATGATGAGACGCCCGACTTGACAGCACAGAACATGCTACAGACGATTCGTCAGCGTTTAAGCCAGAATAACCAGGCCGATCAACATTCCTTGATCATCCTGCAACAGCTGTCCCTGATGCTGAGTATTCTTGCTCAACTCAGTACGCTCAAGCAGAGCTTAAGCCATGAACATGACACGCAAGCCTCCGAGCTGGGTTCCATCTAAAGTGGGTAGAAAATTGGCAGAATATCCTCACTGAATTAGGAAAATTAGTGCTAAACTTTGAAAAGTTTAGGATTCGTTACATGCATTATGACTGCAAAAAATATTTATGCTTATACCCTTCAGCCAGTGAATTATGAAGTTTCCGAGGCTGAGCAACGCAACGTGCAACTGATGATCTGGCGCAGTACCAACAAGATTGGTACAAAAGCCTGGGCCATCATGGGAGCGATTGTGGCTTTATCTATTCTTGGCATTATCTTGCTCAAGAATTACTCCACCCTGTTTTGCTGGATCGCCATCGTGGGTGTGGTGCTGTATTACGCGTTACGTACCTACGGTTTGGAATGGTATGTCAAACGTAAGATGAATGAATTTCCAGTACAGGAAATTAAAGGCATTCGCTTAGGGGTACAACCACACGGAATCGTGATGCGTCAACAGCTGGGCGGTCAAGAAGGTGTGGGTACGATTGGCTGGAAAGACATTTATGAGTGGTATAACACGCCGGATTTCATTTTGGTCAACTTCAAAGTAAAAGACCAACAAGGGGCTTATATCTTGCCTAAGCGCATGGATTCAAAGAACTTTCCATTCAATACTGTACGCAAGCATCTGAATGAAACTGTAGGACCTGCTAAAACCTTTTAAGCATCCTCAATTTTAAAGGCCTCATTTGAGGCCTTTTTTATGTACCGGTATTGCAAATGATAATTAGTATTAATTACAATATCCATACTATCTGCACATTTGCGTTCTATGCTTAGCCGTACTTACCCAATGCCGCTTTTCTGGTCATTAACTCATGCTTAAAAGAATATTTTTCCAAATTCACTGGTTTTTAGGGATTACTGCCGGGCTGATCCTGTCCATTATGGGCGTCACAGGGGCGATCTATTCCTATGAATCGCAAATACTGAAATGGATCAACCAAGACAGTTATGTGGTCACTGTCCAGACACAGCCAAAGCTGACACCAGCGCAGATTTATCAGCATTTTCAGCGTACCCAACCTGAACTGAAAATTAACAGTGTGACGATTAGCAGCAGCCAGACCACCTCTTCACAGATCAATATCGCCAAAGCCGGAGAAAAACGTGGTTTAGCGGTGATGATTAACCCTTACACGGCTGAAGTGTTGCCTGAGTTGAAAGGTCGCGAGTTTTTCAAATTTGTAGAAAAACTGCACCGTACCCTTACCTTGGGGCCTCAAGGCAAACTGATTACTGGCTCTTGTGCCCTAATACTGATTTTCTTTGTGCTGAGTGGCTTATATCTACGCTGGCCGAAAAAGCATAGTGTACGTCAATGGCTGGCTGTTAAACCGCAACTTAAAGGTCGCAATTTTCTGTGGGATTTACATGCGGTGGTAGGAACCTGGGTGATTGTGTTTTATCTGATGCTGGCCATGACAGGGCTGTATTGGTCGTTTGACTGGTGGCGCAACGGGATGTATGCAGTACTGGGTGTACAACGTGAAATACCCAAAGAAGTACCACTAGCTGCAAAAAAGGATGAAGGCTCAAAACAGGCCCTCCCTCTACCGATGGTCACTTATGCATTAGAACAGACCTGGAGTGGTTTTAATCAAAACATTGGTCGTGAATATTCCAGCCTAACACTCAACATCCCTACCAAAAATGATGGCAAAGTCGAGGTTAGCTTTATCGATGCCACACCACAGCATGAACGAGCAAAAAATACGGCAAGTTACGATTATCGTGCAGAAAAAATTGAAAAGTTAAAACTCTATGAAATACAACCGCTGAATGAAAAAATCATGTCCAGCATGTTGCCGGTACACCGTGGTAGCTTTTTCGGACCGGTTTATCAGTTCCTTGCCATGTTGGCCGCATTGGTTATGCCTCTGTTTTTCATTACCGGCTGGATGCTGTACTTAAAACGTCGCAAACAGAAAAAGCTCACCCAAGCCGCGCGTCTGGCATTGAGTTCAACAGACCTCAAACATCCACGTCAGCCCTGGTTGATCATCTATGCATCACAGACGGGGCTCGCCGAACAACTGGCCTGGCGTACAGCAACCAGCTTGCAGGCTGCCAACCAGGCTGTTCAGGTAAAATCCATGCAGCAGCTTAGCCTGACAGAACTCAAACAGCAGCAGCACATCCTGTTTGTGGTCAGCACCTATGGTACGGGTGATGCTCCTGATCTGGCTTCAAGCTTTGTCAAAAAAGTCATGCGGGAACAACCTGACCTGGCACAGCTCAACTACGCTATTTTAGCTTTGGGCTCCAAAGAATATACCAACAGCTATTGCCGATTTGGCTATCGTGTTGATGAATGGCTGCAAGCCTGTCATGCCACTCCACTGTTTGATTTGATCACCGTGGATAATGCAGATCCTGTAGCGCTTCAATGCTGGAATCAGGCTTTAGCTGAACTCTTCCAGACCGAACTGGCCGATATGCAGGTGAATAAAGTATTTGATACCTGGTCGCTGGAAAAACGTGACTTGCTCAATCCAGGCAGCTTAGGTGGTGCTATTTACAATATTGAGTTACGCGCAAAGCATGATGTCTCATGGCAAGCCGGAGATATTGCCGAAATTCAGCCAGAAAACGCATTGGTCCGTATCCATGCGTTTCTTCAGCAACAGCAACTAGATGGTCAAGCCTTGGTGCCATCTCTCAATCTGCCTTTACAAGAAGCCTTAAAAACCAAAGACCTGAGCGCCTCGGTCCAAGCCTATCAAAATCTTGATGAACTGCTTGATCAGCTGACAACACTACCAAGCCGTGAATATTCCATTGCCAGCATTCCATCGCAACAACTTTTACGTTTGGTGGTCCGTCAACAGAAAAATCTCCAAGGTGAACTGGGCTTGGGTTCAGGCTGGTTAACGGCCCATGCAGCCATCAATCAACCGATTGCACTACGCATCCGTAGCAATCCGAATTTTCACCTGATCGATGACAATCGCCCACTGATCCTGATCGGCAACGGAACAGGGATCGCCGGACTGATGAGCTTGATGCATGCACGGGTTCGCCTCAATTACACTGAAAACTGGCTGATTTTTGGTGAACGCCAGCAAGCCTGTGATTTTATCTATCGAGAGACCATCCAGGCTTGGCAAAGCACAGCTATGCTGAAACGTCTGGATCTTGCCTTCTCACGCGATCAGCCACAGCGGATTTATGTACAAGACAAATTGCGTGAACAAGCCAGCGAACTCAAAGCCTGGATCAATCGTGGTGCAGTGATCTATATCTGCGGTAGCCTGGAAGGTATGGCTCAAGGCGTAGAACACGCTTTAATCGAGATTCTTGGCGAAGAAGCACTAGAAGAGTTGCGTTTAACACAACGTTATCGACGTGATGTCTATTAACTTTGCAACGACTACGCAAAACCGGGTACGATGAACCCGGTTTTTTTACGCCTGTTATACTGTCCTTTGTTTTTAGTGATGCGGTGCCTATGACCTCCCTGATGCTTTCTCTGTCCAGCAAAATCAAACGCATGCTGACCGCATTGTTTGGTAGCCTATTGTTCCTGGATGGCCTATTTTTCACCGTACAAAATAAAATCCATTTAGGCACCCTACTGCCCCTAATTTTAGGTGGTTTTCTGCTAGCTTATAGTTATTTCTATCAGCAGATTCAAGCCATTTTAGCCCAGCATCCAAGCTATAAAATGCTATGGCATCTGGGATGGGGATTAATGATCATTTGGGTCATCAGTCTCTTGAGTTTTTTTGTGTATCTGCATCAACAGATCCAACAACAAGTCGATGTTCCAGAGCTAAAAGCCATCATTGTCTTGGGAAGTGGCATTGAAAATGGTCGGCCTTCTGCCATTTTGGCACAACGTCTAAATACCGCTGCTGCATTAGCCGCGCAACAACCGCAGGCAAACATTATTGTCAGTGGTGGTTTGGCAACCCGTGAACATGCAACTGAGGCCGAGATTATGGCCGCCTACTTACAGCACACCTTTCACATTCCCGCACATCGTATCAAGCTGGAAACCGAAAGTACCAGTACCGAGCTCAACCTGCGTAATACACAAGTCATTTTGCACAATCAGCATATTTCCCTCAAAAAGCCGATTGCGATTGTCACCAGCGATTTCCATACCTTACGTGCAGCTGCGATTGCTCGAAAACAAGGCTATCAACACCCCATTATGGTCAGTGCACCGACACCTCTTTTAAATCGTTATAATGCCTGGCTGCGGGAATACTTTGCTTTTATCAGTGGCTGGTTGTTAAATGAATACTAAGATAGATCAATTATGCTGAATTGCATGATCTATAGTTTGATAAACAAAACAAATATTGTTCGTTCAAAATGAATTTATACAAAACATTTGACGATTGAAAATGGCCAAACTGTAAGAAGATGCAAAAGTACAAATAAAAAAATCCATCAAAACCAAGAGCTTTGATAGTTGAAGTAATTTCATACAGGAAGATATGGTGGGCGCTGACGGGATCGAACCGCCGACATTCTGCTTGTAAGGCAGACGCTCTACCAACTGAGCTAAGCGCCCTGAGCGAGGAGTAACAAAGCACTGCTTTGTCCGAGCGCAAGAGAAAAATCTTTGATTTTTTCAAGGCTCCAATCTCAGAACAGAGAATGAATAAATGGCGCAGCGGACGGGGCTCGAACCCGCGACCCCCGGCGTGACAGGCCGGTATTCTAACCAACTGAACTACCGCTGCACTTGCTAAACGTTGCTTTTAACAAAGCTAGGTCACTATATTT
>JACCEE010740710.1_pt1 | contig 10910 bp, 8 predicted proteins | sample 7449931 | NCBI WGS metagenome assembly JACCEE01 (sample SAMN15323457, study PRJNA562643) | freshwater metagenome | isolation source: river surface water | place: USA:Blue River Watershed | collected 2017-08-19 | reverse complement strand
GCGATCACGATTCCGCCAAAGGTTGGATCGGCTGGGCTTGTTCCGACGGTTTCAGCACCGGTGGCGAGCGCGGTTACGCCTGTGGCGGCGGTTGCAGCTGTGGCAGCGGTTGCGCCTGTGGCGGCGGTTGCAGCTGTGGCAGCGGTTGCGCCTGTGGCGGCGGTGGCGCCTGTGGCAGCGGTTGCGCCTGTGGCGGCGGTTGCGCCTGTGGCGGCGGTTGCACCAGTGGCGGCGGTTGCGCCTGTGGCAGCGGTTGCGCCTGTGGCGGCGGTTGCACCTGTGGCGGCGGTTGCGCCTGTGGCGGCGGTTGCGCCTGTGGCGGCGGTTGCACCAGTGGCGGCGGTTGCGCCTGTGGCAGCGGTTGCACCTGTGGCGGCTGTTGCGCCTGTGGCAGCGGTTGCACCTGTGGCAGGGGGAGTTAAACCGGTGGCTGTTCCGGTGGTTGCGCGGCGACTGTTCAGGAAAACTCCTTGAGCGCGCCGTGGAACGGAAACTTTTCAGGCGATTTGCCTGCTGACTGTTGGCGAATGGCGGGAGGGCGTTCCCCGCTATTTTCTATGGGGCAGAGGGATGGGCTGGTTGCTTGAAGCGGAGGGAGCCGTCTTTCGTGGACCACGCGGCGAGCGTTCCGTCGTGGGAACCGGCGGCGAGCGTTCCGGAATCTCTGTGAACGGCGATTGCTCCAATCCAGTCGGATAACCCTTCAAAGGTGCGCTGCACGGCGAGCTTGTCGGCGGACGCTTCGACTACTTTTCCGGAGGATCCGCCGACGTAAATGAACGTTCCGTCGTAGGCCGTTCGAAATACGTCGCCTAATCCGCCGAGCTCGCGCCCCTTTTTTACGTCCGCCTGTTTCCACGCGTGAACGCTTTTATCCTTACCCGCCGTCAGCAGCTCGTCGGTTGACAAAAATCGGATTGAGAACAGGCCGCTCTGGTGTTCGCGGTAGGTATTCATCAACTTGCCGGTTGCGGTGTCGTACACCTTGGCGATGCGGTCGAGTCCGACCGATGCAAACCGCTTTCCGTCCGCGCTCATCGCGAGGCCGGTGACGGCGTCTGCGTGCGCGTTGAGTCGGTGGGTGCGCCGTGCGGAATTCATCTCGAGGAGGGAGAGGGAATGATCGGCGCCGGCGAGGACAAGGGTTTTGCCGTCTGGTGTGATTTCGAGGTCGAGAAAGACGTCGGAGGCGGCGGCGAGCTGGCGCATGAAACGACCTGAAGCGAGGTCGAACTGCCGGACTTCTCCGGATTCGCCAGGGGTTCCGCCTGCGGTGATGAAGGAGGCCCCATCAGGATGGAGGACGATGTCAAACGTCCTCGGGGAGGCGTTCTCGATGCGTTGGAGCAGTTTTCCTGTTGCGGCGTCTCGCACGAGGATTTCGCGCAATCCGCCAACGAGGATTTTTTTTCCGTCCGGACTGAAAGCAAAGGCCGAGACGGGAAGCGGAGCTCGGTAGGCTGTGGGTGCGGGAGGATGCGTCTTTGGCGGAACGATTTCGACGATGGGAGCGTTACGATCATCGCCATCGAAGGGGGCGCCTTCCGCGATCCATTGCCGCATTTTCTCCTGCATGGCTGCCGCGAGAGGAGGTGCCTTCTTTGGCATCCGCTCATCTGCATCGGAGGCGGTGAGCAGGTGAAAAAGGCTGCTTTTTTCCGGTTTTCCTGGGGTGAGAACGGGGGTGGCTGGGTCTTCGTTTCGCGAGAGGAAGTCGAAGGTGTCCAAACGGTAACCACCGCGTTGCTCGGCGGGCCCGTGGCAAGTTTGGCAGTGCTCGATGAGGACTGGGGCGATCTCGTTGCGAAAGCTCACTGGGGCTGCTTCAACCGCAGTTGGAAGCAGCGCGAAGATCGCCAAAAAAAAGGGGACGGCGAGGCGGATACTCATTGGCGGAAGATGAACTCGCGGAGGTTGAGAACCGACCAGACGACGTCTTCCAACGCGGTGGCTCGATCCGGTTGCGATGCGATGTAGGAACTCGTTTTTTCGCGTTCGACGTCGGAGGGCTCGCGACAAAGGGCGGCCATGTACAAATCAGAGAGGATGGCGGGGTCGTCTTTGCCTTCGCTGATCCATTTTTTGATGAGCGCTCCTCCGCCATTTTTGAGACGACTTTCAACCGTCTGACTGTTGGAAAGTTGGAGCGCTTGGGTGAGGCTGGGTTGGTTTTGTCGCTCGCAGGCGCACGAGCTTTGGCGAGCGGGTTGCCCGAATGCGACGAGGAACAGGTTGTTGGGTTGCGGGGCAGGAAGTTGGGTTGCAGGTGTTCCGACGGGGAGGCTTCCGAATCGTTCGGGTTGCCCGGTGATGCGCCCCACGGCGTCGAGCAGTTGTTCTGCGCTGAGGATTTGTCGGCGGGCGTGGGAGAAGAACCGTTCGTCGTCGCGGTTCAGCTCGAGCGTTCGCGCGGAACGCTGGTAAGTTTGGCTGTTCAGGATGGTTCGGATCAGTTGCTTCCGGTCAAAGCGGCTATCGATGAGAATTTTTGAAAGTGCGTTGAGCAGTTCGGGGTTTGAGGGCGGGTTGGAATCACGGAAATCATCGATGGGTTCTACGATTCCGCGCCCCATCAGTTGGGACCAAATCCGGTTGGCTTCGACCCTTGCAAAGAACGGGTTTTCGGGGCGGGTCAGCCATTCCGCGAATGCGGTGATGCGGTCTGAATCGCTGGGGATTTGGAGTTCGCCTTGTCCTGGAACCCACGGGGGCATGGTTTTGCTGGTGCGCGGCTGGGTTGTTTCGCCGCGTCGCGCGGTGAAGATGAACATTTCGTTGTTTCGGTTTCCTTTACGTCGTTGGAGGCGGTCGAAAAACGCGGAGAGGCCGTAGTAGTTGTCTTGGGTCCAACGCTCGAACGGATGGTTGTGGCATTTGGCGCATTGGATGCGGGCGCCGAGGAAGATTTGGGCCGTCATTTCCGTGGCCTCTGCCGTGTTCGCGGTGGTGCGGAAAAAGTTTGCGGGCGGGTTTTCGAGGGTGCTGCCTTGCGCGGTGAGAAGCGTGCGTGCGAACTCGTCGTAAGGAACGTTGCGTTCCCATGCGTCGACGAGCCATTCGTTGTACTTGTGGGTGCCGGGTTCGGACACTGTGGCAGGGGCGATTCGGAGCAAGTCGCCCCAATGGAACGCCCAAAAGCGTGCGAAATCGGGAGAAGCGAGTAACCGGTCCACGAGCTTCGCGCGTTTATCGAGCGCTGGGTCAGCGAGAAATGCGCGGGTTTCGGCGGGATCGGGCAGCAGGCCGGTGACGTCGAGGGAGGCTCGGCGGATGAACTCGCCATCGGAGCACGCCGGGGAGAGGGGAATCTGAAGGCGTTGCAGGAGGGCAAAGACGCTCTCGTCGATCGCGTTTGCGGGCTTGGGTGCGTCCCACTGGAAGCCCGGCACGTCCTTAATAGCCGTGAGGTGAAAGGTTTCGACGTGTTCGAGGAAGCGGACGGAGATCGCGGTGTTGCCGGGTTTAATCGCGGTGATTAATCCGTGTTCGCTGACGGTGGCTGCGGCTTCGTCGGAGCTGCTGAACATGGCGAGGCGCGTGATGTCACGCGTGGTTGAATCGCTAAATGTCGCGGTGACGCGTAGTTGCTGGGTCGAGGCGGGTGCTCGGAGGGTTCGGTGGGTTTCCGGGCCGATGCTGATTCCAGTGACGCGCGGGGTGGTTGGGGAATCGAACTGGCATCCTTGCCGGATCCACTCCACCAAAATGCGGTAGGCATCGTCGTTTTTTGTCAGTTTAAGCCCCCCGCGGTGAGCGGTTTCCATGAGTGGTTTGCGCAGGAGGAGGCTTGATTCCGGTTCCGCCTGATTGATACGGCGGCCGAACAAATCGCGTGTCAGGCTGGTTTTGTCGGAGTCTGGGTCGAAGGCGACCATGGAGAGCGCAAAGCCGCCTTTGCCGCTCGGGGCTCCGTGGCAACCGCCCGAGTTGCACCCGTTTTTGGAAAGTGCGGCGAGGGTGCCGGTGAGGAACCGGATTTTTTCAGGTGCACTTTGTCCGGAAACTTGAACGGTCGCCCTCGCTGAGAGAGGTCCGGCTTGGATCTGCAGCGGGCTTATTCCGTCGGCAAGGGGAGTGAGAAGACCTGCCTCCAGTTTGCCGATGGTAGGATTTTCGAGTTGGTATGAAGCGGCGTGAGTTAGGTCGCGCACTGAACCGTCGGCATACACGCCGGTGACGACGAACTGGGTGCGTTGGAGGGGGGATTCGAGGGTGGCGGATTCCGGCGTTACGCGGAGCGATACGGGGGAACCGATGAGGGCGGCAAGGGGTTCGTTCGCTCGGAGGAGGTCCAAGTGGAACAGGGCTCCCCAGAGGAGCATTAGCGAGAGGATGAGGCGGGGAGGAGTCATCGTTTAATCTCGAGCCGAATTGGGGTTGAGCGCGATTTGGTGGGTTTGCCACCGGCAGTGCTGGTTGCGATGGCAACGAGGCCTTGGTGCGTGCCTTCGTTTGCGGAGGGGGAGATGGTCAGGGGGATGGTGAGGGACGACTCACCGGCGGGGAGGGGTTTAAGGGGCAGTTCGGGAGTGATGCCGGACGGGAGTCCTTCGAGCGCGATTTCGACTGCGGTCGGGTTGGCAGCATCGTGACGCGTGATGTTGAGGGTGAGCGTGGTGGAGGAACCGGGCTTTAGCGGAGTCGCAGGCAGGGATGCCGCGATTTCAACGGGTTCAACGAGGTGAAGGGGAACCTTTTTGAGTCGGACTTCCTTGAATGCTCCTTTGAAATCCGCGCTAGCGACGATATCGAACGCGAGTTCGGAGGAAGCTGGTTCGGTGGGGCCGTTGACGTCGCAGACGAAGTCGACTTGGCCGGCGATACGTCCGCCTCTGGCGCCGCTGGAGGTGATGGTTACTCCTTCGGGAAGGTTTTCAAAACGGATTTGAGCGTTGCCGTCGAAGGATTTATCGAGGGCGGTTTGGCGCAGGACAAACTGGCTTTTGCCGAGCGAGCGCGGGAGGAGGGCGCCGCGATCGGTGAGTTCGACTTTGAAAAAATCCGGAGCTTCCGGACCGACGCAGAGGGGGAACGCTTCCGTGAGACGGCGCGGCGGTTGAGGCATCGCGGCGAGGGCAAGTGTGAGCGTGTCGGTTTTCTTTTGATTGTTCTTTTTGCCGTCAGCCTTAAGCGACGCGAGGGCGGACCATTCGGTGTCTTTCTCCTGAGCGGTCGCGCGGAACTGGATGTGTTGGATGGATCCTTCTGGCAAGTCTTCGGGAAGCGTGACGCGGAGTGTGGTGTCGTTCTTTCCCTTTTCGATCACGTTATTTTCGAAGCGAGTGCCCTGGGGGAGAGGGGTTTGTCCAAAGCCCTCGACATGAATCGTGATGGGTTCGTTCATTCCCTTGCGTTGGGCGGTCACTTTAGCGGTGAAGGAACCGGCTTTGGGGGCGATGAAGCGGTCGGAGGCGACGGAGATTTCGAAAGGGGCGGGATTTTTCAAAAAGTGAAAGGCGTAGACGAGGGACGGATGGCCTCGGCGCGCGGCATCTTCTACCCGCAGCTGGTAGGGACCGTCCTTGGGCGCTTTGAACGTGAGCGGGGCGTCTGCTTCGAGGTTTGGGCCTTGAGGATCGTTGGCGGAGAGGAGGGTTCCGTCCGGGTTGTGGATGGAAAAATGGAGGGTGGCGGCGGAGCCGATTTCGCGGTTGAGCGGATCGAGGAGGATGCGGTCGTCTTTTTTTAAGAGGAGGGAATAGGTATCGCGCTCTTTTGGTTGAGAGAGTCGACCGACTACGACACAGGTCTCTGCGAGTGCGGGATGCGATTCGGAAAGGGTTGATTCGATGGGCTCGATGACGACGGGTGAATCGGTGAGCCGAACGGAGGCGAGGGATGCGGGGGTATTGGGGGAAAAGCGGAACGGTGTGGGGATGTTGAGCGACGGGTCGCTGGGAAGATCGAGGGTGATGGGTGGTGCGGCAGGGGTGGTGGCGGGGAGGGCGTGAAATGTCTGACGGGTTCCTGCTTTTGCGAGGGGTGGGTAGACGGAATCGACGAGAGGGAAGTCACCGATGCGGAGGTGGTAGCGGAGGTCGGGGCCGCCATTGAAGGCGGAGTCGCGGAGTTCGATGAAATGGTCGCCAGATTGTTTGGCGGTGAAGCGGATTCGGCAATCACCGGCGAGACCCGGTGTGTCGTCGATGGAGGCGCAGATGACGCCGGAGGGGTCTAGGAGGCGGAGTTTGGGATCGAGGCGTGAGCCGATGCGTGCGGCGTGGACGTCGATGGAGACGGTTTGTCCGGCGGTGAGGGTGATGCGAAAAAACTCGGGTTCAGCGGTGTCGGTGTGGCCTGCGACGGCGTGCGGGACGGGGACAGGCAACGCTTGATCCCGTTTGCCGGGGGCGTTTTTTCGGAGGACGGGTAGATCGTCGACGAGGAAGAGAAGCGGGTTTGAGAGTCCGGTTTGGGTGGTTAGGTGGAGAAACCCTGTGTGGGAGGTTGGGTTGGGAGGGAGGGTGATGGTTCCTTGAAGTTTGTTTTTGTCGGGCTGCGCGGGGTTCCACTCGACCGAGGCGGGAAAATCGGTCCAGAGGCTCTTGGGGTTCGCGAGATTTTTTCCTTCTAGGACGAAAGGCAGCTTTTCGCCTGCGCTTCCGGAGGTTGGGAGGATGCGGGTGATTTCGGGCGACTGGGCTGGCGCGTTGGACGCGGCGGCGAGGAGAAGGACGGCGAGAGCGGACCGTTTCATCACAGGGGTGAGCGGGGGGTGCCGGAGAATGGATTGCGCGTGCTTTTTAGATGAGGGCACGAATGACCTCGCCCTTTTTCGCGAGGAAGATGGGGCGGTCATCTGGCGTGTAGACGGGCTTTTCGCGATCGATTCCGAGGAACTCGTACACGGTTGCTGCGTAGTCTTCGGGGGTGTACGGCTTCTCGGTGACGTAACCGCCTTCGGGATCGGTTTCGCCGATGATTTGGCCGCCGGGGATGCCTGCGCCGGCAAAAACGATGGAGTAAGCGTTGGTCCAGTGATCGCGGCCTTTGGTTTTGTTGAGGCGCGGGGTGCGTCCGAACTCGGTGACGAAACACACGAGCGTTTCGGCGAGGAGTCCGCGGTCGTGGAGGTCTTCGATGAGGGCGCTAAAGGCTTGGTCGGTGGACCCCATCATCCACCAAGTGCCGATTCCGTACCGTCCGACGCCGCCTTGCGCACCGGCTTGGTTGCAGGATCCGGTGGCGTAGATGTAGTCGTGGTGATCCCAGTTTAGATTATCGCCGCCGGGTGTTTTGTCGTTTTTGGGTTCACGAACATCCACGGTTACGAAGCGGACTCCTGATTCAACCAGTTTTCGGCCAACGAGGTAGCATTGACCGCGGTGGCCTCTTCCGTAGCGTTCACGGACTTTCTCCGACTCGCTGGAGAGATCGAAGGCGCCCATGGTTTTTGGGTTGGTGAGGAGATTTTCTGCCTGGTCGTAGAAGGCTTTGACGGCTTCGGCGTCTCGGGAACCGTCGGTGGCGAAGCCGACGTCGAGATTGGAGAGGAGTTCGCGACGGTTTCGGAATCGGCGTTCGTCGATTCCGGTGGCGAGGCTGAGGTTTGGGACGCGCCAGTTTGGGTCGGAGAGGTTGCCGTTGGTTTTGAAGGCGGCGAGGCTTGCGGGGAGGAAGCCGGTGCGGGTCATGGCGGCTTGCTCGTGGTTGCCTGGGACCATGATGTAGGGGGGGAGGTAGCGGCACTCGCTCCCGGAGCGGAGCGCGACGATGCTGCCGATGTCGGGCATTTCGACGGGGCCGCCTGGGATTTCACCGGAGAGGGTGTATTGGGTGCCTTTGGGGTGGTCGTCGACTTTCACCTTGTGGTGCATGGAGCGGACGACGGCGAGTTTGTCGGCGACTTTGGCGGTTTTTGCGAGGAGTTCGGTGAACTGGATTCCGGCGACGTTGGTGGAGATGGGTTTGTACGGGCTCCGGTGTTCGGCGGGTGCGTCGGGTTTGGGATCCCATGTGTCCATGTGGGAGAGTCCGCCTTGTTCGAGGATCACGAGGACACGTTTTGCACGGCCGAAGTGGCGACCTTTTGCGGTGGTGACAGAGGCGGCGAGCGCTTTTGGGGATAGGGTGGAGAGAAGTCCTCCGAGGCCGACTCCGATGAAGCTGCGGGCGGAGTTTTGGAGGAGGCATCGACGGGTGATGCCTTCGCGGAGCGGGTGGGTTGGGGTGGGGCGGGCGCTCATTTGAAGAGGGAATCCACGGGGAATCACGAAGTTAGCGACCAAAGGAGGCGAGTAAAAGACGGGGTTGCCTCGGTTTGTTTGTGATTTCCCTAAGCTGTTGGTTCAATGTGGGTAGTGCCGATTCTTGGGATATGAAAAGCTTTCTGCGTATTTTGGGGTCTTGGCGTGGCGGAGCGGTTTTTTGGATTCGCTGGATTTTGGCGATTGGGGCGGTTTTTGCTCATCGACGGGTATTGGCAGTTGAGACCGGAGCGATCGGCGTGCAGTTTTCGAGTTCGTTGGTCGGAGTGATGTTGCTGGTGGGAGCGGGCTTACTGATTACGCCGGAAGTGCTTTGGGTTGTATTGTCGGTTTTTGACTGGGGGATTGGCGCGGTGTTTTTGCCGTCGGAGGAGATGCGTCCGCCGCTGGATTACCGAGTGGCGCGGATGTACCTGAAGCAGTTGCGATTTGAGGAGGCGGTGGAGCGGTATGAGTTGTTGAGCCACTATCATCCGCAGGCGCTGGACGCTTATCTTGAGGGGATCGAGGCTGCTTTTCGCGGAGGGATGAATGATGCGGCGCGCGCTTTTTTGCAACGTGGCTTGAGTGGCCTGCGTGCGCACGAGGAGCGTGTTCGGTTGCGAGAAACCTACGACTGGTGGTCTGTGCGAGACCGAGGGTCGAGAAAAAGCTAGGGTCGAGCGGTGGTCGCTCGGTTTCTGAATCTCGAGGCGCGCGGTCGAAAATCGACGGCGAGATGAAACGCTAGGCGAGAGCGATTTCTGCAAGCATCCAGTCCTGGCCGATTTCGAACAGGACGCGTTCTGTATTCTCGCGGCCCAGTCTGGGGAGGGCGACGCCGGCGCTTACGCTTGGGATGGTCATCACGCAGTTCACACCGGAGTCTGAGAATCGGGATTTGATGGCACCAACGGCCATGTTTGCGAACTCGCCGAGGACATCCTTTATCATTTCCGAATCCACTTCGGATTCTGCCATATCGAGGAACTTGCTCGCGAGTAGTGTGGCAGAATGTTCTGGTGCGAAGAAGGATACGCTGACATTCACTTCACCTTTGAACCCGACCGTGGAGGAATAAACGGGCGAATCGGAGGGTGCGGTGGAGGAGGACGGATGCGGGAAGGCCACGACGTGAGCCATGGTGCCTAGCACGTCCAGAACGCTGCTGTCGAGCCACTCACGCGTTTGTTGAAGGGATGGCAACGGGGTGCTGGACATACGAAAAAAGTGTCTGGGGGTTTTAGGGAGAAACGTCGGGAGACGCTGTGAACCGGCGAGGGTGGTGGACTACGCGATGTTCAGCTTACGCGGGTTGTGAGGGCTGAATATCGATGATGGTTTTTGTGAGTTCGATCAGCTGTTCGGGCTTGAACGCCTTGGAAATGTAGCCGTTCACTTTGAGCTGATCTGCCTGAGCGACGCGCTGGGCATCTGATTCGGCGCTCAACATCACGACTGGAATCGAGGCAATTTCGGGAGTCTGTCGGATTTGTGCAAGTGCCTCCATTCCAGTCATATTTGGCATGGTGATGTCCATGAATACGAGATCGGGTTTTTCCGCAAGAGCGACCTGCACTCCCTCGGCACCATCCGCGGCGCCAAGGATTTGGACGTCATAGCCTTTGAATGCGTTGGCGACGATCATGCGCACCATTTTGCTATCGTCGACGGTCAGGATTTTTTTGCTCATTTCGGTTGGATGACAGGTTTGATGATGAGGTTAATGAAAACGGGAACTCCGTCGACGGTGAAGGAAAGAGTGTGACCAACTTGTTCATCGTCCATTTCGGGTTGGAACGCGTTGACGACAGAGACATTCGGGACGCCGAGCAGGGATTCCAGGCCGGCATCGGAAAGGTTGGATTTGAAGTTGCCGCCGACCATGTTGAGTAGTTCTCCCACGGCTTCAGTCATGAAGACGTCTGCATCTTGGGCGGCTTCATCGCCCACGAGCTTTGAGACAAGCCACTTGGCTGAGTTGGCTGGCATGCGAAGGTAGACGCGTCCGTTTGCCTTGCCGGTGATTTGGGTGAATCCCACAAACTGGCTTGCGAGCTCGGGCAAACCGTCTTTGAGCTCCACCACGGCACCTGCCATGGTTGCAAACGTGCGCGTCATGGCGTTCAGAAGAAGTTCGCCCATAACGATTAACGTGATGCTACCGACACCGAGTCGCACGATGGCTTGGTCGATTTCGATGGGCACATCCCGTTTTCGGGAGCCACTTGCCAGCGTGATGCAGCGGGCCGCGAGCCGTTCATCGGCTTTAATGAGCGCGGCGATTTCGTCGGCGTTTTTATCAAACCCACCTTGGATGAGTTGAGCGAGGCGCTGAACGTTTTCGGGAACGGGCTGCAGCTGATATTTTTTGAGAAGGGCTTCTTGTGCGGGCATGTGGTGATCGTCTTGTGAAGTGGCGAGAGTCGTTGCTAGGGGTGGGAAAGTCCAGAATGTACGGGTTTCTCCTGCGTTCGGGAAGGTTTGAGACAGATGCTGGGTGTGCACCAAGTCATCCAGTCGTATGCGGGGTCGCGTCCGGGATGGACGCCGAGACCGAGGGTGATGAGTTGGCCGGCCCATTGAGAAAGGTCGAGTTCGACGGGGGCTGTTTTTCCGGGTTCGGGAGACAGGTCAACCATGTGCGCTCCGTTAACGGTTACCGAGAAGGTGCCGCCGGTGCTTTGGGGATGGTTGATAAGAACGCTGGTTTGGAAGACCGTG
>JACCEE010891508.1_pt1 | contig 10912 bp, 8 predicted proteins | sample 7449931 | NCBI WGS metagenome assembly JACCEE01 (sample SAMN15323457, study PRJNA562643) | freshwater metagenome | isolation source: river surface water | place: USA:Blue River Watershed | collected 2017-08-19 | reverse complement strand
TGACCACATCGGCCGAAGGCCAATTCATCTTGGTCATCACCGAAAAAGGTTATGGCAAGATGTCGCCTGCCGAAGATTACCGCTTGACCTCTCGCGGAACCAAGGGCGTTTTAACCATTAATGCCACCGAAAAGAACGGCAACATCGTTGCCATGCGTGCCGTTGAACCCAGCGACGACCTGATGATCATCACCGCCGAAGGCGTGGTCATCCGCGTTTCACTGACCCAGGTCAAGATTTCCGGTCGTAATACGCAAGGCGTCCGCGTGATCCGGCTTGAAGAAAATCAATCCATCTCATCCATCGCGGTCGTCAAACCGCTTCCCGAAGAAATCGAAACAGCCACAACGGCCGTCATTGAAGAAGCCAGCAGAAGAGCCAGCGACCCACTCGATGTCGAAGATGGCGATTCAGAAACGAAAGAGGAAGATGAGGAATAAATAGCATGCGTGTTTTGATTTATTTCGAACAAAACAAACGCAACAAAAACCTCTATGAAGGAGCCCGCGTCCGTAAAAGCCTCAAAGGCGCGTGCGAATTGAATAAACTTTCCTATACCTCAGATCCCCGCGAACCTTACGATATCGCTCATTTTGTGTCGGTCAAAGATGAAGAAGTCATCAACATCGCGTTAGCCAAAAAAGTTCCGGTCGTGATCAGCGCTCTGATGTGCGAAAACGACCCTGATGCCGCTATGCTCAATCAAAAGGGCGAAGTCCCAACAATCAAGCCACGCGTCTTAAAAATACTCAACCGCGTGACCTTGATTTTGGTTCCCACCGAAACCGGCAGAGCCATCTTAAAACACTCCGGAGTAGAAACCCCTATTCGTGTTTTATCTGAAGGGGTTAACCTCTCACGGTTTGATAAGGCAAAAACGCTCGAAACACAGATATTTCCCCGCTATTTCCGTGTTGAAAAGGGAAGAAAGCTCGTTATTTCGACCGGCGAATATACCGAAAGCGCTGGCTTAGCGGACCTAGTCAATGTGGCTCGCAAACGTCCGGACGCCGAGTTTTTCTTCTTCGGTCGCAAACCTCGGTTTTTTGTTCCCTCACACCTCAAAAAGATTTTTCGTTCGGCACCCAAAAATTGTCACTTCCAAGATTTGGTTGAAGACGATGTTTACCGGTCAGCCTTAATGAATGCCGATGTTTACTTACTACCGGGATTTACTAAAGCCGGGACCGTCACCATGCTCGATGCCATGGCCGCCCAATGTCAGATCATTGCCCGAGAAGAGGCCGTCTATAACGATATGTTCGTCAACAAAAAAGATGCCTATATATGCAAAACCACCGTGGAGCTCGAAAAAAAACTTGGAGCTTTCCTAGATGGGAATTTGGAACCTACGATTGATTCCGCTTATGCCAAAGCTAAAGCGGTGGATCTTAAAAAGATCGGATCCGTCTTAAAAGACATCTATGACTCGCTTTATTATTTCGGCGGGCTCAGTTGATAAAACAACAAAACTCGACTAAAATGTATGTACTCGTTGAAAGGGCCAAGTAGCTTAAGAAGAGCGTTTAGTGAATTGCCGAGAGTGAAAAGGCAGTCGCCGGATTAAGCGAATTCCACCCTGAGAGCGGATTAATCATCCCGTTGCCTGCGTTAAAGGTACTTGAGACATGCCAAATGGCATAAATTGGGTGGCACCACGTAAAAAATCGTCCCATTATGGGACTTTTTTATTTAGGAGGAAAAAAACATGCTCGACATTAATCTCATCAAAGAAAACCCAGAAAAAGTCGCTGAACTTTTGGCGCGTAAAGGGTGGAAAGCGGACTTTTCTGAAGTCCTTGCCAAATCCCAAGAACGCAAAAACGTCTTACAAAAAGTGGAGAACGTTAAAGCTGAAAGCAACAAATTATCGGCCAGCGTCCCACAAGTGAAGAAAGCGGGGGGAGACATCCAAGCTATCTTTGCAAAAGTTAAAGAGTTGAATGCTTCGATCGCGGAGGATGAAAAACTCCTCAAAGTGTTGGAAAGCGACATCAATCTATTTATGAGTGCTTTGCCCAACATCCCGGACGAAGATTTGCTCCCCGGAGGGAAAGAGAACAACAAAGTCATCCATGTCATTCACCAAAAACCGACCTTTGACTTCAAAATCAAGGACCATGTCGAATTGTGTGAATCGTTAGGCCTTGTGGACTATGCCCGAGGCGCCAAAATTTCCGGCAACGGAACATGGGTCTATACCGGTCTTGGAGCCCAATTGGAGTGGGCTTTGCTGAACTTTTTCGTTTCGGAGCACCTTAAAGACGGTTACGAAATGATACTTCCTCCCCACCTTTTGAATTACGAAAGCGGGTATACCGCGGGGCAGTTCCCAAAATTTACCGCAGACGTCTTTTGGCTTGAGGGCATTGAACCCAAACGGTTTATGCTCCCAACGGCGGAAACGGCCTTAGTCAATTTGCATCGAAACGAGATTTTAACGGAAGAAGATTTGCCCAAAAAATACTTTGCCTATACCCCTTGTTACCGTTGCGAAGCGGGTAGCTATCGCACCGAAGAACGAGGCATGGTTCGCGGATACCAATTTAACAAAGTCGAAATGGTTCAATATACCAAAGAAGACCAATCCGACGATGCCTTCCAAGAATTGGTCAAAAAAGCCTCATCTCTTGTTGAAAAATTAGGGCTTCATTTCCAAATCAGCAAGTTAGCTGCGGGTGACTGCTCCCATTCGATGGCGAGAACTTATGATATCGAAGTTTGGATCCCCAGCATGGGAATTTATAAAGAAGTCAGCAGCGCGAGTAACGCCCGTGATTATCAAGCTCGCCGCGGCGCCATTCGTTATCGTGATAAAGCCACGGGGAAAACCAAATTCTGCCACACGCTCAACGCTTCCGGCTTGGCGACCAGCCGTGTGATTCCCGCCATTGTGGAACAATTCCAAACCAAAGAAGGCTACGTTATCGTCCCCGAGGTTCTTGTTCCTTTCATGGGCGGAGTTAAGGTTTTAAAGCCAAAGAAATAACCCTTTTAAGAGCCAATAAAAATTATGATATACTAAATACGCCATCGCGATGAGATGGGACGAACCAGGTCAGGACGGGAACGTAGCAGCCTTAAGTCTCCGTCTCATGTGCGGTGGTTTATTTATGTTTGAGGACTCTCTATGCACAGCGATGAATATTTCATGAAGCAGGCGATTAAAGAGGCTCTAAAGGCCGCGGATTCGGACGAAGTCCCCGTGGGTGCCGTTGTCGTTAAAGGAGATAACATCCTTGGACGCGGCCACAATCTACGGGAATCCAAAAAAGATCCAACCGCCCACGCCGAAATCGTTGCCATCCGAAAAGCTTGCAAAAAAACAAACTCTTGGCGCCTTGAAGGGTGCCGTATATATGTCACCACCGAGCCTTGTTCGATGTGTGCCGGGACCATTTTGTGGACACGCATGGCTGCCATTATTTTTGGTGCCCCGGATCCCAAAGGCGGCGCGTGTGGCTCCTCCTATAACCTGTTTGAACAAAAGGGTTTGAATCATCACTTAGTCATCCGAGGCGGAGTTCTCAAAGAAGAATCCCAAAACATTCTTAAAACCTACTTTCAAACCAAAAGGTCCACCCTCTAAACTTAACTTGGGTTTTCATTATTCACAGAACCTTACTACTCAAATCAAACGCAAACGCATAAAATATAGATATTCTATAGGTGCTCTATGAAAAAACACATTTTTTCCATTTTTGCTCTCATGATGTCGATGCTCTTTTCATCGTGCGGAGAACAAGTGATCAGCTCTTCTTCGGGACCCCACTGGGATGTATCCTACTATGATGGAAGTCTCAGGATATTGGCGGAGTACCGATCCAGTTGGAGTTTTGGGATGACGACCAACGGTGATTTTGACATTGATCAACGTCTCGACCCAAGCCACTATCAAGAAGACCATGAAACAATCCCATACTATGAAACCGAAGGCTATGATGAGTTGGTCGCCCGGTCATCTGAAGCGATTGTTTTTTCGCACGACTCCAACACAACACTTGGAGATTTTTCTAACGGACTTACCAGAGGAATCCTTTCTGAAGAAAACCGCGAAACGCTGCTTTCGATTTTAGATAGCAACGACGATATCATCACCCAATCCACAAGGAACTTCACCGACAAAGTTCTTTATTTCGATTACTTTTATGATGATTTTGGCCAAGACTTCAATTATGTGAAAACATCCTCGTTTGATATGCGCCGATACGATAATTTTATTAGATCCGGAACATCCGCTTCTAACATTTTATACGGAGATGATTATTCCATCGACTTCACTGAAATCGAACAGACTTTCGGTGATGCGTTCAAGATCTATCAAATCCACGATGAAACGTTTCCGAAAGAGTTACGCTATAACGCCCAAGACTCCCGAGTGACAACGCTACGGGATGAAGGAACATTGAAAGCCGCTTTAACCACGGGCGGTGGAATTTATGCCAAAGTTTGGCTCGAACGACATCTCGCGGAATTTGATGACCACATGAACCCCGAAAGCGAAAACTACAACGAGGCGTATAGCTATTTATACTATGCCTCGAAAACTACTGCGGGACTTGTTATTTTCTTTGAGGGACACAGGGACTCTTTCGAAGATCCTGTCGATGGACTTTATTACGATATGGATCTCGATTTTAAAGTAACGATTAACAACGGCATCGTAAGCGGAATTACTTCGATGCAGAGATTTACGACAAGCATCTTCGAATAAAAATAGTGGCTTTTTGCAAGGATAATTGATTTTTTATATGCAATTTTCGGCCCCAATCAAGTGTTTCTTTTCGAAAAAACATGTTTAAAACCATCGGGATTAATATCAAAGGGAAAAAGTGATTTTCACTTTTTTTCATTCTTTGTCGTTATAATAGACTGTGCAAGGATTTTTGTTCGAGGAGGCTATCTATGCTTGAGCTTCGTTCTATTCATAAAGATTATTTTGTTGCCAAGAAACCCCTCCACGCGCTCGTTGATATCAACTTGCGTTTTGATGAACGTGAATTTGTGGCTATTTTAGGCCCTTCCGGCTGTGGGAAGACCACGCTTTTGAATCTCATCGGCGGGCTTGACCATTACACCTCTGGAGATTTGATTATTGAGGGAAAATCCACCAAAAACTTCGTGGATGCCGATTGGGATGCCTATCGCAACAGAAGAGTTGGTTTCGTTTTTCAAACCTATAACTTAATCATGCATTTAAACGTTCTTGAAAACGTTGAGCTTTCTTTGACGATTGCGGGTTTGGGGGCTTCCGAGCGTCGCGCCAAAGCCAAAAAAGTTTTGGAAGATGTTGGTCTCGGGGATGTTTTCTATAAGCAACCCAACCAGCTTTCTGGCGGCCAGATGCAACGTGTTGCGATTGCTCGTTCTTTGGTTAATGATCCAGACATCCTGCTTGCCGATGAACCTACGGGCGCCCTCGACAGTGGGACATCAATGCAAATCCTTGATATTTTAAAGGAAATCAGTAAAACACGGCTTGTGATCATGGTAACTCATAACCAGGACTTAGCTCACCGTTATGCCACTCGCATTATTCAACTTAAAGATGGTTATGTTATCGAGGACTCTCTTGCCAAGAAAAACGAAATTCCTGGTGAGGTCAGCGGAGTTGAGAAGAATAAAAAGACCTCGATGTCTTTCGTGACTGCTTTGAAAATAAGTTTAAAAAATCTTCTTACCAAAAAAGGAAGGACGGTTTTGACGTCCATAGCTGGATCGATTGGGATTATCGGGGTGGCATTGGTGCTGGCGGTTTCGAATGGTTTCAATTCGTACATTTCTCGTCTGGAAACCGACACATTGGCTGGATTCCCGATTTCCATTTCAAGTGTTGCATATGATATCAACATGGAAACCGAGGACACGGGATATGTTGCATACCCAGAAGAAGAAAACGTCAACGTCTATGAAGAAGAACGAATTTCCGGCCATGTGAATCGTTGGTCGCAATCCTATTTTGACTATGTTAACGAGATTGCCGCCAAGGGATGGTCGAAGAGCATTAAATACAACTATGCGGTGTCTACGAACTTGGTGGTCGAAGACCCCAACGGAAACCTAGTTGTTTGGGAAGATCGAGGGACCTCCATTTTTTCCTCCCTTTCAAGCCTCTCCACATCATCATGGCACGAACTTTTAGGAAACCAGGAATTCATTGAATCGCAATACGATCTCATTGGAAACGGAAGCCAATACCCAGAAAACCCACACGATATCGTTTTGATTGTGGATGAATATAACCGTATTGACCGCGAAGTTCTCCAAAAATTGGGCCTTTTGACCGCGAACGATAACACCACCGCCTCCTTCCAATTTTCGGATGTTCTTGGTAAAACCGTAAAGATTTTCAATAATGATGATTTTTATACCGAGGACGTGGCTCTAAGGCAGGCCGTTACGGACTTCAGCACAGGCTCTCCTGTGTCAAAAACGATGAAGTTTTTTGATGCGGCCACCGGAACGACACTTCGCACACTTTATGATGACGACAACAAAGGAACCGAACTAACGATTACGGGAATCCTTCGAATTAAGGAATCTGCCCCCTTGTCCTTGATGAGAACTGGGCTTGCGTATACGTCTGCTTTGACACAAGAGGTATTAACTGCCAACAGCACCTCGGAAATTGCTCAAGTGGCCGAGCAAGATAATTATTTCGTCACGATGATTCCTGATGGGGAAGGAGGTTTTACACCCTCCTTAAATGCCTATAGCCCTCTAGAAGGTGGAGTCCTTTCTGAATATACCGATTACATTGCCGACGCCAAAAGGATTGGTGCCGATCTAAGCAATGCAACGATTTATAACATCATTGCCGCGGCTGGTTACGGAGACACGATTTCCTTATCCCCGCTTTCTGGAATCAGCGTTTTCCCCATCGACTTTAAAGCCAAACAAAAGATACTGGATTACCTCGACGATTGGAATATCGGTAAAGCAGAAGGTCAAAAAATGCTTTACACCGACCTAGCTGCGAATCTCACCAAATCCCTAGGTACCATGGTGGATGTCGTTTCGGTCGTGTTGATTGTTTTCGCCAGTATTTCGTTAGTGGTTTCCAGTGTCATGATTGGAATTATCACCTATGTTTCAGTTATTGAGAGAACCAAAGAAATCGGGGTCCTTCGCGCGATTGGCGCCCGTAAAAAAGATGTGGGGCGTTTGTTTAAAGCTGAAACGGTGATCATCGGATTTGTCGCGGGCTTTATCGGCATTGGGGTTACCTATGTTCTGAGTTATCCAATTAACGTCATCATTAATCATTATTTCCCCGGTCAAGGCTTGGAAGCGATTGCCAATTTAAACCCGCTCCACGCACTCGGGCTCATCGTTATCAGTGTTGTCCTAACCCTCATCTCGGGTTGGATTCCCAGCAAAATTGCCGCCCAAAAAGATCCCGTGGTTGCTTTAAGAACCGAATAATCTGTTGGCATAAATTTTGTCATTGTCCAAATTTACTGATAGAATGAAGACGAAGTCATTTTCTAATAGAAAATCCATAGAGAGGGCAAAATCATGATCAAAGTATCCGAAAAAGTTTTGAATGCTTTACGTACGAACAAACCCGTTGTTGCCCTTGAATCCACCATCATTTCGCACGGCATGCCATATCCGAAGAATGTGCAAACCGCTTTGGAAGTAGAAAAAACCATCGAAAAAGAAGGTGCCGTTGCCGCCACCATTGGCATCATTGACGGCGTTGCCATTATTGGTATGTCGCCCGAAGAAATTGAACAATTTGGAAAAAGACACGGGATTTGCAAGGTTTCTCGTCGAGATCTTCCCGTTATATTTGCCCGCAAAATGTGGGGTGCAACAACCGTTGCGGCGACCATGATCCTTGCCCGCGAAGCCGGTATTGAAATTTTTGTTACCGGAGGTATCGGTGGTGTTCACCGTGGTGCTCCTGAGACGTTTGATATCTCGGCCGACCTACAAGAACTCGCCAACACGGATGTTACTGTTGTTTGTGCCGGGGCTAAAGCCATTCTGGATCTTCCCCTAACGCTTGAATATCTTGAGACGTTCGGCGTAACGGTCTTAGGTTATCAAACCAACGAACTTGCGGACTTCTATACTCGTCATAGTGGACTTGAAATCGAATATTCCGCTTCCTCACCCGAGGATATCGCAGCCATTATTCACGAAAAGAGAATTTCAAAACTTAAAGGTGGCGTTCTGATTTCCAATCCCATTCCCGAAAAGTATGCCATGGATAAAAAAGTCATTGATTCAGCCATCTCCCAAGCTCTCAGCGATATGAAGAAAGCCGGGGTTCATGGAAAAGAAGTAACACCCTTTATGTTAAAGCGCGTCGTTGAGATTACTGGCGGCGATTCACTCGAAGCCAACATTGCCCTTGTGTTGAATAACGCGGTTCTCGGGGCCCACATTGCCAAAGAATATTGCGCTCTACTGACCCAAAAGCACTGAAGCATCGTCTTCCCATCAAGTCTTTCCTGATAATTCTAGACAACGGATGAAATTTGTCCAAAAATGGAAGTAGGAGGGATCATATGAAAACAGAAGTCCTCTTAGGCGAAACACTCAAAAAGTTAATGTCTACCGAACCGCTTGATAAAATCACGGTCAAAAAGCTGACCGATGTTTGTGGTATCAACCGGCAAACCTTCTATTATCACTATCGCGACATTTTTGATTTGCTGACGTGGATTTATCTCAACGAATCCATCTCCGGCCTTGAAGAAGTCAAAAGCTGGCGCGAAGCCCTTCGCATGTTTTTAGATTATATTCTTCGAAACGCCCGGTTTACCCAGAACACGTTGAGCAGTGCCGGACGGGAACTTTTCATCGAATTCCTCTATAACCTTACTTTTTCCGTACATATGCGTATCATTAACCGTTTGGATGTCAAAGGCACGTTGTCCCCAGACGAGAAAAAATTCGTGGCCGCGTTCTACAGCCCGTCTTTTGTTTTTTCGGTCGTCCGTTGGGTCGATATGGGGATGAAAGAAAACACTGAAATCCTGATTGATCGGATCGATACCGTGACCGGATCCTATATTACGGAAGCGATTGAAAAATTCGCTCGTAAAAAAGCGATGGCTAAACATGGATAGTTTTGACTGGTCGGCGCCCACACGAGTCATTTTTGGTCCCAATAAAGAAACCACGGTCGGGGATGTCATATCATCCTATGGCTTTACGAAGATTCTGGTCATGTATGGCCAAGGATCCATTCTCAAAAGCGGTCTTAAAGACCGCATTTTCTTGTCTTTAGCAAAACACAAACTCCAAGTTTTGGAACTCGGCGGGGTCCAACCCAATCCCGATGTCAGTTTCGTTAGAAAAGCCATCGAAATTTGCCGAAACGAACACATCGAAATGATTCTGGCCATCGGTGGTGGTTCGGTTATTGATTCGGCCAAACTCACCGCGACCGGATTTTATTATTCCGGGGATCCTTTTGATATCAATATGCATCGCTACATCCCCAAGAAAGCCTTACCGGTCGGCGTCATCTTAACGATTGCCGCGGCCGGTAGTGAAATGTCTTCTTCCTGCGTGATTTCCGATGAAAAAACCCATACAAAAATGGGGTATAACAGCCCATTCAACCGTCCGCTTTTTGCGATTATGAACCCCGAGCTCACCTATACCGTTTCGGCTTATCAAACCGCCGTCGGCGTGGTCGACATCCTCATGCATACACTGGAACGTTACTTCAACCCTTCCGGTCCTTATGAATTGGCCGATGCCTTTGCGGAAGGCCTTCTTAAAGTGGTCATGGAAGCCGGCAAAAAAGCACTTGAATCTCCCTTTGATTATGATGCTCGTGCATCCTTGATGCTTGCCAGTTCCCTTTCCCATAACGGAACGACCAGTTTGGGTAAACAAGCCATGATGCCTGTTCACCAGATGGAGCACATTGTCAGCGGCCTCTATCCCGAGGTGGCTCACGGAGCCGGTCTCAGTGTCCTATTTATCGCGTGGGGACTCTATTATTGCTCAATCGATGTCGCCAAGTTTGACAAGTTTGCACGTCGGGTCATGAATCTCCATTTGGAAAGCCCGATTGATAATGCTAAAATGGGTATCGTTCGCCTCAAAGAATACTTTGATTCCATGGGCATGCCGCTGACATTTGCGGACCTTGGGATTGAGAAGCCGGATATCAAGTGGATGGTCCAAAAGCTGACCAACGGTGGTACACGTGTGGTTGATCACCCGTTGAAACCACTTGATCAAGAGGTGGCTCGCACGATTTACGAGTCTTGTCTCTAAGGAGCGATTATATGAAAAAAGAAGATTTGCTGGGACTACTTGTTTACGCCGGGATGGTAGTTATCTCCATCTTTATCGGACTGAGAATCATTCAGCCTGCGTTCATTTCGATTTCGTTGACTGTCGGTCAACAATATCTGTTTGCGATCATATCGATTTTAGCCGGATTCCTCATTAACGTTATCCTGGCCGAAGTCGGTCACGTGGTCGGGGCTCGTATGGGTGGATATTCCATCTTGTCCGTCAACATTCTTGGCCTTTGCCTCTATAAGAACCTCGGCAAATGGCAAATCGGCATCCGTCCTTATGAAGGACTGACCGGCGAAACCCGGATTACCCCGCGCCGTGCCAACGCCAAACCGCACCTCAATCTTTGGAGCGGTCTAATCATGTATTTAATTGAATTTGCTATCGGCATGCTGATTTATTTCTTGCTTCCCACCGATATTCCATTCCGCTACGCGGCGATCATCGTCATTTCCGTCGGCGGTATGTTGATGTTTTATAACGTCATGCCCTTTAAATTGGACACCATGACCGATGGTTATCGTCTCGCCTTGATCAGCAAAGGCATCAACGTGGAAGCCTATAACGAACTCATGCGTATTAATATGGATATTTCCGATGGTAAAAAACCGGAGAATATCAAATCCTTCAGCGAAAT
>JACCEE011418934.1_pt1 | contig 10913 bp, 13 predicted proteins | sample 7449931 | NCBI WGS metagenome assembly JACCEE01 (sample SAMN15323457, study PRJNA562643) | freshwater metagenome | isolation source: river surface water | place: USA:Blue River Watershed | collected 2017-08-19 | reverse complement strand
TTGAGCACGTCGTACAGGCGCACCAGCGCCTCGGTGCGCGGCACGCCCACCTTGAACTGCACCGTCAACACCGCCACACCGGGGCGGGCTACTGAATAGGTGTGCTCGATGCCCGCGATCTGGCTGAGCACCTGCTCGGCCGGGCGCGCCACCATGGTCTGCACATCATGGCTGCTGGCCCCGGGGAAAGGGATCAGCACATTGGCCATGGTCACATTGATCTGCGGTTCTTCTTCACGCGGGGTGACCAGCACCGCAAACAGGCCCAGCAACAAAGCCACCAGCGCCAGCAAAGGCGTGAGCGCATTGGACTGGAAGGCTGCGGCCAGTCGGCCCGAAACACCCAGATTCGGCGTGTCCTGATTTGAAGGCGGGATGTGTTCTGTCATGGCCGCCCCTCACTTGCCAGCGCCCGAGGCTTTGGCCCCGGTCAGACCGGCCTTGATGGCATCCACCGCCACCGCATCACCGGCCTTCAAACCGGCCAGCACTTCAACGCCTGAAGCGCCGTGGTCTTGACCCACACGCACGGCCTTGAGGGCAAAGCCCTGGGCTGTGGCCACATACACCCCGGTGATTTCCCCCCGGCGCAGCACCGCTGCTTGCGGCACGACCATGCGCTGGGTGGATGCGCCTGCAAATCTCACACGGGCAGGCTGTCCGGGAATCATCTGCGCTGCGGCTTGCGCGGGCACATCCAGCCGCCAGGCCAGGGTCTGGCTGACCGGGTCGGCCGCGCCCACGGGCTGCATGCCCGACGGGGTCACCCAATCGGGCTGACCATTCGCCCCATTCATCTGAATCTGCACCGAGCTGGCTTTTTTGGCCTGCGCGTTCATTGATGCAGGCACCTGCACCACCACACGCAAGGGCAGGGGCGCATACACCACGGCCACCGGGGTGCCGGGCATGGCCAGATCACCGGCCTGCGCCAGCGTCTCCATCACAAAGCCGTCAAACGGGGCCGTGACCTGGGTGAACGACTGCGCCAGACCGGCTTGCCGGGCACCGGCACTGGCACCGTCGCGGGCGGCTTGCGCGGCCTTGAACTGGGCTGCTGCCACATCGAGTGCGGCCTGACTCACAAAGCCTTTGGCACGCAAATCCTGCTGACGCGTCCAGTTGGCCTTGGCGTTGCTCAGCTCGGCTTCGGCCTGGGCCACCTGGGCCTGGCTGCGCTGCACGCCGGTCTGGGTGTCACGGTCATCAATGACCGCCAGCACCTGGCCTGCTTTCACACGGTCACCTGCCTTGACCAGCAAACGGGCAACCCGGCCCGCCGCCTGCGCCGACACGGTGCTGTGGCGCACCGGCTCGACCACACCATCGATCTCATAGCCGGAGCTGACCGATTGGGCCCCCATGACTTGCACAGACACCTCGGGGGCCGCCTGCGCCAGCGGGGTCCAGCTCAGGGTGGCCGACAGGCTCAATGACAAGCTCAATGACAAAGACGATGAAGCAGTGAAAAGACGCATGGAATTTCTCCTTGGCGTCCATTCTACAACTTACCCCATGGGGTATATATTCAAGCCCTCAAAACCCCACCACCTCAAAGGCCAGACGGGCCGGGCGTGCGGTCGCGCACACCCGGCCACCGCCTTCAAACCGGCAGAGGCGTGCCCTGGTGAGCACACAAGCGCCAGGCCCCGTCGGTGCCGCAGGCCCAAACCGTCATGAACAGACTGGCGACGTTTTTGCGCTGTCCGTCTTTGCTGACCACCGCCGCCATGCGGCCGGTGACGACAGCGGCTTGTTGCAAGCTTTGCACTTGCAGATCGCTGAAGTTCAGCTCAAGGTATTGCAAGCTGCCACCGGACAGTTTGGCCAGATAACTGTCCTTGCCGTCACAGGTCCCCGTGGAATGCACGTAAGTCAGATGGGGATCGAGCAGGCCTTGCAAAGCGGGCAGATCGCCCGCCAGCAAGGCCTGTCTGCGGCGCTCTTCGAGCGCCAGCACCATGCCGCTCATGGCCATCAATCCAGGCGAACGTCGGCTTTGCGGATGGCCGGGCCCCACAGGGCGTCGTCCTGTTTGAGGAACGCGGCGAATTCGGCCGAGGTCTGGGCCTTGAGCTCGCCCCCATACGAGCGCCAGCGCCCGATCAACTCGGGGTTTTGCGCAGCGGCTTTTTGCATGGCCTCACCCAGTTTGGCCACGATCGGGGCCGGGGTGTTGGCCGGTGCAAACAGGCCCACCCAGGCCGTGGGGCTGTAGTCAGGCAACCCGGACTCGGCAAAGGTCGGTACATCCGGGAAATTGGGATGGCGCGTTTTGCCCGTCAGCGCCAGGATCTTGAGTTTGCCGGCCTTGACGTTGCCAATGGCTGCGGGCAAGGCGTCAAAAATCACGTTGACCTGCCCGGCCACCAGATCGGCATAAGGGCTGGTGGTGTTGTAGGGCACAAAGTTGATCTTCACGCCGGCGTTGGAAGCAAACCACTCACCCGCCAAATGCGAATAACTGCCCACCCCCGAGGTCGCAGCCGTGAGCGTGCCCGGTTGCTTTTTGAGGCGCTCCAGCAATTCCTTCACGTTTTTCTCGGGCAGGCTGGGGTGCGCGGTCAGCGCGGTGTTGAGCAACCCCACGATGCTGATGGGCACGAAATCGCGCTCCACCTTGTAAGGCACCTTGCTGCCATAGGTGTAGGGCAACACCGACATCGAAGTGGTTGAGCCCATGACCAGCGTGTAGCCATCGGGTGCGGCTTTGGCCCCGGCTTCCATGCCGATCATGGTGGACGCGCCCGGGCGGTTTTCCACCACCACCGACTGGCCCAAGGCCTTGGACAGCTCCAGGGCGATTTCACGGGTGTTGGCATCCGGGCCTGTACCCACCGGGAACGGCGCAATGATCTTGATCGGCTTGCTGGGGTAGTCCTGTGCCTGGGCGGTGACCGCGGTCAAGCAGGCCAATGCGATACCGGCCAGCCCCAGACGGCGGGTCATGCGGGGCGAAACATGGCGAAAAAAGGGGGTCATTCGGGCGTCTCCTGTGTTTGTGGTGTCCAGACCCTGAGGGTCTGCCTGCATTCTTCACAAATCACAAAATTCTCATAATGGGATAAACCATTAGATTTTTCTGGCAATCTAAACCCTAGAATTTCTACAATTTTTCAAATTAACGGAGATAGCCATGTCCAACCCACTTACCCGACGCAACGCGCTGGTGTTCAGCCACATGGGGTTTTATGTGCGTGATCTCGACCGCATGGCCCGCTTCTACAAAGAGGTGATGTGCTTTTTCGAGACCGACCGGGGCGACCTGGGGCCGGTGCAGCTGGTGTTCCTGAGCCGCGAGCCGAGTGAACACCACCAGCTGGTGCTGGCCACAGGGCGGCCGGACGACCTGGCCTTCAGCGTGATCAACCAGATTTCGCTGCGCGTGCCCGACCTGGCCACATTGCGCGAAGTGCGCAACCGCGTCCAGGCCGAGCCCGATGTGAGCGATCTGGTGTGTGCCACCCACGGCAATGCGGTGTCGATCTATTTCCGCGACCCCGAAGGCAATCGGCTGGAAGTCTTCATGGACACGCCTTGGTATTGCGAACAACCGCTGCGTGAACCGATTGACCTGGACCAAAGCGACGAGGCCGTGATGGCCCAGGCCGAGGCCCTGGCCCGCAGCCGCCCCCGTTTTCGCAGCCGGACCCAATGGCAAAGCGAGATGGCACAACGCATGGGCTACAAGGCATGAGCAACACCGTGTTTGATGTGGCCATCATCGGCTACGGCCCCGCCGGTGCCACCCTGGCCAACCTGCTGGGCCAGCGCGGCCTGTCCACCCTGGTGCTGGAAAAAGAAGCCGACATCTACCCGCTGCCCCGCGCCATCCACTTTGATGGCGAAGTCATGCGGGTGTTTGAAACCGTCGGACTGCGCGCCGCCGTGGAAACCATCTCCCGCCCCGGCCTGACCGGCATGCACTTCAACAATGCCCAAGGCGAAACCCTGCTGATCCGGGGCGGCACGAACGCACACGGCCCGCACGGTTGTGCCACCAACCACTACTTTCACCAGCCCGAGCTGGAGGCCGTGTTGCGCCAAGGCACGCAGCGTTTTGGCTGTGTGCAGGTGCGCACACAGCACGAAGTCACCGCCATCGAAGACGAGGGCGACGCCGTCACATTGCAGGTGACCGACCTGCAAACAGGCCGCAGCGCGCCGGTGCGGGCACGCTATGTGGTGGGCTGTGACGGTGCACGTTCGCTGGTGCGCAAGGTGTTGGGCTCGCCCATGACCGACCTGGGCCTGCACCAACCCTGGCTGGTGTTTGACGTGCGCCTGAAAACCGAGGTGCCCGGCCTGCCCGACCACACGGTGCAGCACTGCGACCCGGCCCGGCCCATGACGTATTGCAACGTGACGGGCAACCGCCGCCGCTGGGAAATCATGCTCATGCCCGGTGACGACCCAACGCAACTGGTGCAGCCCGACACGCTGTGGCGACTCGTCAGCCCCTGGGTCACACCCGAACAAGCCGACATCGAACGCGCCGTGATCTACACCTTCCATTCGGTCATCGCCCAAGGCTGGCGCACCGGTCGCCTGTTGCTGGCCGGTGATGCCGCGCACCAGACCCCGCCGTTTCTCGGCCAGGGCATGTGCGCCGCGATCCGCGATGTGGCCAACCTGGCCTGGAAACTCGACGCCGTGCTGCACGGGCGCGCCAGCGATGACTTGCTCGACACCTACGAAAGCGAACGCGCCCCCCACGTGCACGCGTTCATCGATCTGGCGGTGCGGCTGGGCAACATCATCCAGACGACCGACCCACAAGCCGCACGCGAGCGCGATGCGAAATTCAAAGCCGGTCAGCCCACGATTTTTGAATTTCCTGCCCCCGGCCTGGGCGCAGGGGTGTGGCAAGGCGATGCGCCCCCGGCCGCGCAAATTTTCCCCCAGCCGCAGCTGGCCGATGGCCGCCTGCTGGACGAGGCCATTGGCCAGGGCTTTGCTGTGATCGCCACGCCGGCGCTGCTGGCGGCTGTGCAGGCCCCCACTCGCCAGCGCTGGCAACAGCATGCGGCGGTGGTGCTGCCCGCCACCGATCCGACCCTTCTGGGTTGGCTGCAACAGCACCAGGTGGAAGCTGTCTTGCTGCGGCCCGACCGCTACATCGCAGGGGTGGCCCGCAACGCCGCCGGGCTCGACCAAATCAGCCAGTGCCTGCCCACCGCGCCCACACCCATCACCGCATGAACGACAAAGCCGACTCCAGCCTGTCGCGCATGCTCAGCGTGCTGGACCTGTTTGACGACCAGCGCCTGCAATGGAGCGCCGATGACATCAGCGCCGCACTGGGCGTTTCGTTGCCCACGGGCTACCGCTATGTGCGCATGCTGACCGATGCGGGCCTGTTGCAGCGCAGCGCCGACTCGCAATACACCCTGGGGCCCCGCATCGTGGTGCTCGACCACTACATCCGCCAAGCCGATCCGGTGCTGCAACACGGCATCCCGTTCATGAAAGAGCTGGTCGCGCAAACCGGGCTCGATTGCGTGGTGTCGGCCCTGCACGGCCAGCAACTGCTGGACACCCACCGAGAACTGGGTCAAGCCCCTGCCAGTCTGAGCTATGGCCGAGGCCGTCCACGCCCGCTGTTTCGCGGCGGTGCGCCCAAGGTGATCTTGGCCGGATGGTCGCCTGCCGCCCTGCACAAGCTGCTGGACACCCACACCGACGAGATCGCCGCCGCAGGCCTGCCCACCGATTGGCCGGGCTTTCGGCGCTATTACAGCCAGATCCGCAAGGCCGGTTTTTACCTGTCCAACGGCGAACTCGAACCCAACCTGGCGGCCCTGGCCGCACCGCTACACCACGCCGACGGCAGTGTGGCGGGGGCCTTGTCGCTGGTCACGTCGGTGCAACGCATGGACGTGATCGATGTGCCCAAGCTGGCCCAGCTCGTGATGCGCGCGGCGCACGACATCAGCGCCCGCATGCCCTGAAATTTTTTCTTTTTTGACACTCACTGAAAGACCTTCCATGAAACTCATCAGCTTTATGCACCAAGGTGCGCCCGCTTACGGCATCGTCAACGGCGACGACGTGCTCAACCTCACGCCCATCCTGGGCGCGCAGGCCCCGGACCTGAAAACCCTGATCGCCAAAAACCTGTTCGCGGCCGCTGCTGACGCGGCCAAAGCGCACAAGCCCACACTCAAGTTCTCGCAGCTCGAACTGTTGCCCGTGATCCCCAACCCGGGCCAGATCTTTTGCATCGGCCTGAACTATGGCGAGCATGTGCGAGAAACCGGCAAGGAAATCACCGAAACCCCGGTGATCTTCATCCGCCTGGCCGACTCGCAAGTGGCCCACGGCCAGGACATCGTGCGCCCGCCCGAATCGCACCGACTGGACTACGAAGCCGAAATCGCCGTGGTCATCGGCCAGGGTGGCCGACGCATCAAGGAAGAAGACGCCTGGAAACACATCGCCGGTTACAGCTGCTACAACGACGGCTCGGTGCGCGACTGGCAAATTGCCACCTCGCAATGGACACCCGGCAAGAACTTTTACAAGACCGGCGGCTTTGGCCCCTGGATGGTCACCAGCGACGAAATCGCCCCCGGCCAGGTCATGCGCCTGCAGACCGTGCTCAACGGTCAGGTGCTGCAAGACACCACCACCGACAAGATGATCCACAGCATTCCGCGCCAGATCGCCTACATCTCGACGTTCATCCCGCTGTCGCCCGGCGACGTGATCGTGACCGGTACCCCCGGTGGCGTGGGCAACAAACGCACGCCGCAGATTTTCATGAAGCCGGGCGACGTGTGCGAGATCGTGGTCGATGCGATCGGCACCTTGCGCAACGGCGTCCGCGACGACGCATGAGCCACCCCACCGCCCATCTGGCCGCCAGCACCGCCGATGCCAGCGGCTATTTCAGCCGCATGCTGAGCGGCGATGTGCCCCCTCCACCCGTGGCCACGCTGCTGGGCGGCGTGGTCACACAACTGGACCTGCAAGTCGGTCTGCTGCGTGCCCGCTACACGGCCACAGACGCGTTCCTGAATCCGGCAGGCACGGTGCAAGGCGGCATGCTCAGTGCCATGCTCGACGACCTGACCGCTTGCCTGCTCGATGCCAGCCTGATGGCCGGCGAAGGCGTGGCCACACTCAACCTGAACGTGTCTTTCCTGCGGCCCGCCGCCGTGGGAGAACTGACCGGCGAGGCCCGCTTCATCCGGCGCGGACGCAGCGTGTGCCATGTGTCCGGCGTGTTGCAGCAAGACGGCAAAGACGTGGCCACCGCTGTGGCTACTTGCCAGATCGTGCGCACCGGGTGAAACCCAGGGCGGGCGGCACACCCGCGCCCGCCCCTGTGCGCCAACCCACAGACACCTGCGTGGGCCTTTTTTACAGTGAAGCCTTCCTTGCATCGCTCACACTCGAAAGGCTCCCATGTCAGACCCCATTTCCTCTCAAGAAAAATTGTCCTCGCTGGGTGCGAGCATCGCCGACAGCATCAACGAGGTGCTGCACGAAGCACGCCCCACACTGGCGCGCATGGTCAACCAGGTCAGCGGCAACATGCACGACATGGCCGTGCAAGGCCAGGACACCTTGCGAAACGCTGAACACCAGCTGGAAAAAGAAGCTCACCGTGCGCGCGTGACCGCCGAGCATTACATCCAGAACGCCCCCTTCAAATCGGTCCTGATCGCTGCGGGCACGGGCGCGGTCACTGCGCTGGCGGTCTCTTGGCTCATGCATCTGCGCAAGCACTGATGTTCAAGCTGCTGCTCAAACTGTGGCTGTTGCCGCCCGAGTTGATCCAGATGCATGCACAAGGCTATGCCGATCTGGCCAGCCAAGCCTGGACGCAGCAGCTGCGCACCCTGAAAAATCGTTGGATGCTCTATGCCCTCAGCGCCTTGAGCCTGGGGCTCGGTCTGGGGCTGGCAGGCGTGGCCTTGCTGCTGTGGAGCGCTCTGCCCCGGATCGACCCGCGCCATGCCTGGGTGTTGCCTGCCCTGCCGCTGGGCTGCCTGCTGCTCAGCGCGTTGTTGTGGGTCTGGGCACGCCGTTTGCGCACACGCCCTGGCCTGCAAGAACTGCACGATCAGATCCGGCTGGACAGCCTGATGCTGCAATCCCAAGTCTCATGAGCGATGCCTTGCCCCCGGCGCAGCGCCTGGCCCTGTCCCGGGCACGGCTGGCCAGCGCGCTGAGCGAGCCGCTGTGGCAGATGCTGCTGCAGCGCTGCTTGCAGGCCCAGGCCCGAGCACAGACTGCGAACAGCCCCTCGCCACCCACCGATCGGCCACAAAAAAACCCATCTTCCTGACAGAAAGATGGGCCGCAAAGTGCGAGTGGCACCCCGTGACAGGGTGCCCAAGAGCCGGAATCAAAACGGGATGTCGTCATCCATGTCGTCAAAGCTGCTGGCCGCTGGCTTGGGGGCCGGGGCCGGACGCTGCGCGGGTGCCGCTGCAGGGCGGGCAGCCGGGGCCGACTGGCGGGGGGCATAACCACCGCCGCCGCCGCCGCCGCCATCATCGGACGGCCCGCCCATGCCCTGGCGGCTGCCCAGCATCTGCATGCTGTCGGCGCGGATGTCGGTGGCGTACTTCTCAACGCCGTTTTTGTCGGTGTATTTGCGGGTGCGCAGGCTGCCTTCGACATAGACCTGGCTGCCTTTGCGCAGGTACTGACCTGCGATCTCGGCCAGCTTGCCAAAAAAGCTGATGCTGTGCCACTCGGTGGCTTCGCGCATTTCGCCCGATTGCTTGTCTTTGTACCGGTCCGTGGTGGCCACCCGGATGCTGGTCACCGCATCGCCCGAAGGCAAATAGCGGGTTTCGGGGTCGGCACCCAGGTTGCCGACGATGATGACTTTGTTGACGGATGCCATGAAAACTCCTCGAATAAGCGTGAATTATGCGGCCTTTGAAGCCCGCTCAGGCTGCCTCAACAGCCGGAGCCACACGCCCAGGTGCCTGCATGGGCCAAGCCACCACCAGCCAGACCAGCATGGCCGCTGCACAGCCCAAAAACAGCGCCGGGCTGCCATGGTTTTTAACCAGCCAGCCGCCCAGCCAGCCCCCGGTAAAAAAGCCCAGCGACTGCAAGGTGTTGTAAACGCCCAGTGCTGTGCCGCGCACTTCGGGCGGGGCCAGGCGCGATGCCAAACTGGGCTGGGTGGCTTCGAGCACGTTGAAGCCACAGAAAAACGCGAACAACAGCGCCGCCAGCGACCACAGACTGAGCGTGCCCCATGACTGCGACAACAGCCCCAGCTGCACCAACGCGATCAGGGCGATGGCGGACAAGAACACCTTTTTCAGATGGCCACGCCGCTCCATGGCAAACATGCCACCCATCAGCACAAACGAGCCCAGCACCGCGGGCAGGTACACCTGCCAGTGGCCTGCCTTGGGCAAGCCCGCCTGCACCAGCATGGCGGGCACGGCCACCCACATGGCCAGTTGCACGGCGTGCAACACAAAAACGCCCAAATTCAGCCGCAGCAAACCGGCATGCGACAACACCACTTTGAGGCTGCCCCGGGCCTTGGCCGCCGCCAGCTCTGGTGCAGCCGGGGCGCCCCAGACCACCACGGCCACACCCAACAAGGCCAGCACGCCCGTCAGCCAGAACAGGCCCGACAAGCCCACGGCCCCAGCCAAGATCGGAGCCACCACCAAAGACAGTGCACACCTCACCCCAATGCTGGCCCCCACCAGCGCCATGGCCTTGGTGCGGACTTCGTCACGGGTCAGGTCGGCCAACAAGGCCGTGACCGCCGCCGACACCGCACCCGCACCCTGCAAGCTGCGCCCCAGCAGCAAACCCGTCAGGTCGGTGGCCGCTGCGGCCCAAAAACTGCCCACGGCAAAGATCAACAGCCCCAGCACAATGACCCGCTTGCGCCCGAACCGGTCTGACGCCATGCCAAACGGCAGCTGCAAAAAGCCCTGCGTGAGGCCATAAATGCCCATGGCCAGGCCCAACAGGGCCGGGTCGTCACCACCGGGGTATTTGCGTGCCTCCAGCGCAAACACCGGCAGCACCAGAAACAAGCCCAGCATGCGCAGGGCAAAAATCGAGGCCAGCGACGCGCTGGCCCGGCGCTCCAGCGGCGTCATCGTAGTCGATGGCAGCGGGGCAGCGGAGGGAGCAGAAGGGGATTCGGTCACAGGAACAGGTCAAAAAAGCGGTTCACCCACGCCAGCCACAGGCCAACGGGGAAAAGCCGTGATTGTCCCTGATTGGCGTGCGCCCTGCCCAAAACAGGCCCGACGCGGATAATCAAAGGTTTTGCCCAACCGACTGACCGCCGTGAAACTGCCCCCCGCATCCCCCCACGAAGCCGAGACCGAGCGTTACCTGGCCACGGCGCTGCGCCAGACCCACATCAGCGTGCGGGGAGCGCGCACCCACAACCTGAAAAACATCGACCTGGACATCCCACGCAACCAGCTGGTGGTGATCACCGGCTTGTCGGGTTCAGGCAAGTCGAGCCTGGCTTTTGACACGCTGTACGCCGAAGGCCAGCGCCGCTACGTGGAAAGCCTGTCGGCCTATGCGCGGCAGTTTTTGCAACTGATGGACAAACCCGATGTGGACCTGATCGAGGGCCTGTCGCCTGCGATTTCCATCGAGCAAAAAGCAACCAGCCACAACCCCCGCTCCACCGTGGGCACTGTGACCGAGATCCACGATTACCTCCGCCTGCTGTTTGCCCGCGCAGGCACGCCGTACTGCCCCGACCACGACTTGCCGCTGCAGGCGCAGACCGTCAGCCAGATGGTGGACACCGTGCTGGCCCTGCCCGAAGACACCAAGCTGATGATCCTCGCGCCGATTGCGCGTGAGAAAAAAGGCGAGTTTGAAAAAGTCTTTGAGCAAATGCAGGCGCTGGGCTATGTGCGCTTTCGCATCAATGGCCAGACCTTTGAAGT
>JACCEE010519714.1_pt1 | contig 10913 bp, 7 predicted proteins | sample 7449931 | NCBI WGS metagenome assembly JACCEE01 (sample SAMN15323457, study PRJNA562643) | freshwater metagenome | isolation source: river surface water | place: USA:Blue River Watershed | collected 2017-08-19 | reverse complement strand
TTGGTATTTCTAGTTTTTTATTCTTTTTAAATTCAGATATAGCGTTTGCAAATATATGTTTTTTTTCTTTATTTTCACTATTTTTACTTTTTTCAAATTCATCTATTAGATTTTTAATTCTATTCATTTTTTTTGTATCTTCTTCTGATAATTTATCACCACCACTAATTTTTTGCAATTCTAAATATTTACTCTTATATTTTAAATATTTTTGATAATATATATCATCCATTATTATATAATATAATTTAATAAAAAATATATTATTTATTAAATAACTATCTAATATTATATTTTAATTTATTTACTAGAAGTAGAATCTGTATCTGTTGTAGTTTTATTATCTCTAAATAATTTCGTTTTCTCATTTATAGCTGTTTGTAATTCATCTCCTGTTTTATTAAATATCTGATCTATTGTTTTACTATCTATTTTATTGTAATTTGGTATAAAATATTTAATAAATTTTGAATAAAATATTCCTTCATAATCTGTTTCTTTTGTTGATTCTTTAAATTTAATATCTGCTATATTACGTATTTTGTGTAATATGTTAAAAATTATATTAATTTTAAGTGAAGGTACAATATTTTTAATCTTATTATAAATTTTATCAAAATATATTTGTTTTTTATTTCTAAAATTAATTATATCAATAAACTGTTCTTTATTTATCAAATTAATGTCTGATATATCTAATATATCTAATATATCTAATTCGAATAAAAATTTTATTTCGTTTTCTTCCAACTCTAATATATATTTAATTTCTGCAGGTTTTAAATTTAAATCTACTATTTGTTTTATAATAATATTTTCAAAGTCTAATATTTTTTGAATATATTTTTGTTCTAAGTTTAATATATATATTATTTGCTCAGCTGTTACTTTATGTTGTTGATGTATGAACAATATTTTTTCCAAATATTTTGAATCTAAGTTTAGTAGTTTATTTAAATATATATCTGGTAATCTTATATATTGTAATATTTTTAGTAGGCTCTTATCAATTAGTAATATTGATAGTTTATGTAATTGTTCAAATTCTAATTTTAATATTGATTCTATTCTATTGCTATCAAAATCATCTATTTTTTTTAACATATTAAAAATATCCTTTTTATTTAGTATATTTTTTATTTTTACTGGTTCTAAATTTATTATATGTTTGATTATATTATGCTTTCCTATATATAATAATGTTGGAATGTCTTCATTACCTAATTTTAGTATTTTTTCAATATCTTGCTTATTAAATCTTAGAATGTCTGTATCTAAGTTTAATATTCTTTTCATATCATCTTTATTTAAATCAAAATCTATTAAATTTTTAATATGATCTGTACGAAAATATCTTATTTTTTCATATAGATCATAATTTGGTGTAATATTATATTTAACAAAGAAATAAATTCTAAATCTAAATATTTGATAATCATCAGTTGTCCCAAAAGTCTTATCTTTTGGAATATCTTTTTGTTGTTCAGGTGTTAATGTTTTTAAAAAAGCATCAATAGCTTTTTTTATATCATTTTTGTGCTTGTCCATATCTGACATAATTGTTTTAATACCATCTGATAATTCATCACCCCCACTAAGTTTTTGTAATTCTAAATATTTATTTTTATATTTTAAATATTTTTGATAATATATATCATCCATGATTATATAATATTATTATATAATAATACTAAATTATAATTAAAGCAAAATAAATTATATTATATAATATTTTTTATATACCTTACCGTAAAGTGCCTATAACTTAAGACACCTAGGGGGTCTTAAGTTTGGCACTATATCGTATCAAAAAGTTATTAATTAAGAAGTTCTAATTGCTCATATAATTTTTCAGACTTGAATTGTAATAAGTCTGTTATTTTATCTATTGGTTGTCCTAATATTTTTTTTATATCATTATTGTTTATAAAATCAGCTTTTGAATCATAAGGTCCCTTAATTTTTTTTGTAAATAAATTAGAAATCATTGTTGTGTTTAATTCTAATAATTTTGTTATATTTTCCGATGTTAAACCAGTTAATCTATTAATTTCTATCTTATGTTTTGCATTTATTTCTAAAATTTTATCTATATCTGATTTTGTTAATTTTAACAACTTATTAATATCATCATACTTTAAATTAGTTATTTTATTAAAGTTATCTTTATTTATTTCTAAATCAAATTTAACAAGAAAATAAATTATATATCTAAACATTTGATATTTATCATTTGATCCAATTATACTATAAGATGGAATATTTTTTTTTTCTTCAGTTGTTAATGTTTTTAATTGTGAATAAGTTGTTATCGCATTTTTTATTTTATTTTTATTTCCGTCTATTTTTTCATAATCATCCATTTCCATTTTTATAGTATCTATAGGATTTGTAGTAGGTGTCTTTTTTTTTGAAGTGAACAATTTTATAGGCTTTGAACTTTTACCTTTAGCACCACCACTATTTTTTTGTAATTCTAAATATTTATTTTTATATTTTAAATATTTTTGATAATATATATCATCCATCTTTATTATATATTAATTTATTATATTATTATTTTATGATTTAATATAATATTATTATATAAGTAATATATTAATGTTAGCTACACAAAGAGTATCTCAAAAAAACGATAATCCTAATTCACAAGTAATACCAGAACAACAAGCTTCACAACAACCAAATCAAACTCAGCCAATTCAAACTCAGCCAATTCAAACTCAGCCAATTCAAACTCAGCCAATTCAGCCACAAGAAAATCCAATGGTAGTAAATAATTTTAATATAATAAATCAAAGTAAAGATACTATTATTGTTGAACACAATAAAGAGAAAAATGAATTTGTATTAAAGGATTCTAATAAACAATTTATTGGATCTTTTTATGTATTACAAATATTTAAATATATTAATGAAGATATTGATAATTATTTAGTAGGAACAAATATAGGAACATCGAAAGAATTAATTAATAAATATATATATTCAAAAGAAAAAGATCCAGAAGGTAAATATGATTTAATATCTTATTTAGATTCTCCATTTACAGGAAATATTGATTTAATTGCACAATTATATTCTGATATAATCAAACTAGAAGATGATTTAAATAAAGAATTATTAGATAAAAAAATAGAAATAGCAGAAAAAATAAAAATCAGAAATAATAAATTTATTTATAATTTATTAGCACGTATCATAAAATTATCAAATACATTAGTTGATCAAATTAATAGTAATCCAGAACAACATAATAAAACTGTAAAAGATAATCTAATTAGATATAGTGCAGGTTCAGTATATAAAATTTCACAAATGATAAAAGATGATATTACAATAAAATCACTTCAATTAAAAAATGTAAAAGATGATTTATCAAAATTAATAAAAATACAAGAAAGTATGGGAATTAAAATGGATGGATTACAACAAACTATTGATACACAAACAACGCAAATTAATACACTCTTACAACAATTAGAAAGAACTGAACAAAGAGGAGGAAATAAATCAAGCTCATCTAAATCATCTAAATCATCTAGAACATCAAATAGTTCAAATAGCTCAAATACAACTAATTCAGGATCATTAACAACAGAAACTGTAACTTCAAAAAATGAAGGTAAATTAAATTCAACAACATCACAAACACAACCAACTCAAACAACATCTAAAATTAGTCAATCACTTACTCAATCAATTAGTCAATCTGCTGGTACAAAAACAAAATCAAAGAAATCAAAAGATGAACAATCAACTATTTCTAGAAATCTAAATTTATCTGAATTTAATGATTTTTCATTAACTAGTGTATCACAAAATATTAAATCTATTAATGAATTATCTATAGCAAAAACTGATAAAACTGATAAAACGAAATCACTTGTAAAATCATATAGTATGAATGAAACATTAGAAGGAAAAACTAATGAATCGTATTTGTTAACATCACAAGACATGTAATTAAGTAATTAAATAATTAAAAAATAATATTATTATAATATAATTAAGTTAACTAATTAAAAAAATAATATTATTTTAATATATATTATGGATACAGAGAGTTTAAGTATTAATTCATTTTTAAGTATAAGTGAAAATAAAATTGATTATAAAAGTATATTAAATAAAGTAAAAGATGATAATTTAATAGAATTTTTACAATTACAAGACAATATAAATATAGTTAATGAGATTATATGTGAATTACAAGAAAAAGAGAAAAAAATAGAAGAAGAAGTAAAATATTTAGAAGACATGCAACAAAATATAATTCAATTATTTTCTGAAATGACTAGAAAAAATATTAAAGTTTAGAATTAATTATTATCATCTTGATTATTTGAATCTATTAATAATTGTCTAATTTGTTCTTCTTGTCTTATTTTTAACAAAGTTTCAATATCTGTTCCTGATGTAGAATCTCCATCATTTAATATAATATTAGAACTATTAATAATATTAACATCAAAATTAATTCCTTCTAATTCGTTATATAAATCTTGACAAAATATATTAAATTCATCTAATTTTTCTTTATAAGTTTCTTCAGATATGTTTTCAGTTTCATATAATAATTTAAATATTTCATCTATTTTATCATTTAATTTTTTAATTTGATTAGTTTTTAGAAAAGTTTTTTTTTCATCAGATAATATCTTTAATGCAAATACCATATTTTCAAGTTCTGCTTTTGCATTATTTGAATTTTTAATTAATTCATTTTCAGAAAAGATATCTTTATTATTAGTTTCATATTCATTAATTATTTTATCACAAGCTTCATTAACTTCATCTATTTTTAGTCTATATTCTACTTTAGTTGGTTTGTCATGTACATGAGCCCATAATAGTGTATCATCAATAAAATCTTTTAATTCATTGCGATGTACTTGATCAATTACAAATCCTTCATTACAAATTATATCAAATATTGAATAACATAAATCAAATAACTCTTTTCTTATTTTTTTTAATTCATCGAGTTCTTCTTCTGAAATATTAACTTGATTTTCATTTTCCATAATATTAATAATTTTATTTTCATCATCTAATTCAACATTTTCATCATTTTCATTTGAATAAATATTTGTACCTTTATTTTCATCAATACTTTTAACTTGATTATCTTTTTCTAAAACACCTCTAACAATTAATGTACCATATCTTTTTTTAAGATTTTCTAAAGTATTTTCTAATTCTTCATCAGTTCTTTCATAATATTTTTTTTCTTTTAACCAATCTACTAATACAGAAACATCCTTTTTAATAACATCTTTATTATGATCAGATAATTTGAAATGTGAATTATTTAAATTGGCAAGAATATTACAACATAGATCATCTAATTGATAATGCATCATTTTTTTACGTCTTTCTATTTCATCTCTGATTTCTAATTCTTTTGCTTCTTCTATTAGTTTTAATATTTCTTGTTTACTTAATCTACCTTTATTTGAATTAACAATAATAGTTGATTTTTCATGCTTTTTAGTATCTTCTGCTGTAACAGTAACAATACCATTTACGTCGATTGAAAAGGTAACATCTATTTTAGGAATACCTCTTGGAGCTTCTTCTATTCCTGTAAGTTCAAATTCACCAACAAATATATTATCAGTTGTAAGTGTTCTTTCACCTTCAAAAATTTTAATTAAAACAGAGTTTTCATAATCACTATCTGTAGTATATGTTTTAGTTACACAATATGGAATAATAGTATTTCTATCTATTAAAACATCCATAACTCCTCCAACTGTTTCAACTCCTAAAGAAAGTGGAGTAATATCTAATAATGTTAAATTATCTGTATGTGGATTTAATATGCCACTTAATATTGCCCCTTGATAGCCTGCACCTATAGATATGGCTTCATCTGGATTTAATGATATATTTGGTTTCTTTCTAAATTTCATTTCAATACGATTAACAATTGAGGGCATTCTTGTCATACCTCCTACCAAAATAATTTCATTAATATCACTTACATCTAAATCACATGCTTCTAAAACATCGTCGATTGGTTTTAAAGAAATTAAAAGTAAATCTGAACAAATAATTTCTAAATCATTTCTGGTTAAAGCAAATAATAAATTTTTATTATCATAAAAGTCTTCAACACTAATATAAGTTTTTGATTTAGTTGATAATATTTTTTTAGCATTTTCACAAGATTGTTTAAGTTTTTGCATAGATAGTGAACTTAAGCTGGTAAGATTTTGTAAACCATATTTTTGTTTAAATTTATTTAATGAAAATCCTACTAATTTATTATCAAAATCAGCACCTCCCATATGTGTATTACCTGCAGAACCTAATACTGTAAATATATTTTGACCATTCTCATCAACTGTAATTTCTACAACAGATACATCTAAAGTACCTCCACCAAAATCATAAACTAATACATTAATAACTTCATCTATTTCTAATTTTCTACTTGCTAAACCATAAGCAATAGATGCAGCTGTAGGTTCATGAATCATTCTAACAACCTCTAATCCTGCAATTGTCGCGGCATCATGAGTAGCTTGTCTTTGCGCATCAGTAAATCTTGCAGGAATTGTTATAACTGCTTTATTAATTGTTTTTTTTAAATAAGTAGATGCCATATGTTTCATTTTCATTAAAACATTTGCAGAAATTTCTTCTGGTGAAAATGTTTTTAAATCACCATATCCTAAAGTAGATAATAATCTAATATTATCATTATCATCTCCAATATATTTATATGAAAGAAATTCTTTTTCTCTTTGTACATTGTGATCAGAATATTTTAAACCTATTAATCTTTTAATTTCATAATAAACATTATCCGAATTTATTACACTTTGATTTTTAGCATCATAACCAACATATTTATTAACATTTGTAAATCCAACATAACTTGGAATATATTTATTACCCTTTTCATCTGGAATTATTTCAATTTGATTATTTTTATAAACAGAACAACATGAATTAGTTGTACCAAGATCTATACCAATAATATATTCAGTATCATCTATTTGTTCTACAGTTTTAATATTATCCTTTGATTTTAAAAAATTTAACATATAATTATCATCAACATCTATATCATTATTAATATCAGTAATATATTCATTTTCTTTATTTTGTTGATTTTCATTATCATCAGTATTTTTAATATATTGATCCATATATTAAAACATATATTTATTTATTTAACTAAACAAACGAATATTTATTGTCTGTTTTTATATTTATTTTTAATATCATTTGTAACTGTTGCATTAAGTTTATTATCATCTTTATTATCATCTTTAGTTTCATCTTTATTATTTTTAATAGTTTTTACAGTAATTTTCTTTTTTGGTTTTAAATCTTCTTCAGAATTATCATCAGTATCTACTTTATCAACTTTAGTTTTAGTTGGTTTAGAAGATGAACTTGATATTTTAATACCACTTGATTTAATCTTTTTCTTTTTATCTAATTCTCCAGAAATCAAATCAGTTAAATTGTCAAGATCATCTAGATTATCAATATCGATATTATCAATAATATCTTCAAAATCATCTCCTAATTCTTTTCTTAATTCATCTTCTAAATTTTCAATCTTTGATGATTTTTTAGTAACATTTAATTCAGAACTAAGTTTTTCTATTTCTTCAGAAGTTAATTGATCATTTTCAATTAAATTATTAATTACATCATCTATCATTCTTTTTTCTTTATTGATTTTCTTTTGTTCTTTCTTATAAAAGTCTTTTAATTCTTCCGAGTTTTTAGGATTATATTCTAATCTATATCTATAATTTTGAACATATTCAAATTCTTTTTTGTATTTATTTTTTTTAGAAGCCGAATAAATAACCTTTAATTCATCATTGTGTTTTTCAATAATACCGCTTAATAATTCAAATTCAGCTTCTAATAGAAGAGAATCTGAATCAGCATCTGTAATTTTATGTACAAGTAGATCTTTTTTATCTTTAACATTAGTAGCAAAAATATTTTCTTTGTAAAATTTTTTGAAATCTTTATTAAATAAATCTTTTTTAATAATATTTTTATAAGGTTGATTTGTTCTACTATTCCACCATTCTTCTAAAAATTTATTATTTTTTGAACTATATTGGGGGACAATATCACCATATGCTTCATCTAATTCATTCTTTTTTGTTTTATTAATAACTATAGGACAAATTACTAAATCAGTAATTTCTTTTTTATCTATGCCCATATCTTCTATATTTTTTGCTCTTTTAATTTGTTCTAACTTAGCCATATTCATTTTATTATAAAATGAAGAATCTTTAGCACTAGCCATAAAAGCAGGATTATTATTTAATAAAGGATTATTATTGAAAGGTGTATTATTTTGATATGATTGAAATTTATTTACTAAGTTATTTCTACTCATTAATATTATTATTTATTATAAAAAAATACTTACAATAACACACTAAATTTTAAAATTATAAACAATTTAATATTTCATAAAAAATTATATTAAATATATTAAATATATATAATATGGATAAATATTCTAAACAAATAATCAAATTTATATCAGAAAATAAAATTTCAAAAAAAATAAACATCCAAAATAATTTAAATTCAATAAATTTTATAAATATTATATTAGAAAAAGTAATAAAAATTAATACAGATATTAAAATACCAAAATATATACTAAAAAGTATACCCAAACTTCATAATATTAATGACCCTCCATTAGCATATGATTTTTTTAAACAATATAAACCGGAAATAAAAACATTAGATGATTTTATTAGATATTATTGTCTAAATCAACATAAAATTAATTTAAATAAAATAAAATCATCTATTTCAGATGAAAAATTATTAAAATTATTTGAAGATATATATGAAAGAAAAGATGATAGAATTGAATTATGTGAAAAATTTTATCAAAATACATTTGTATCAATAGATGTATTACAAGAATTAGAATCTTTTGATTTAAAACATATTAAAATTGATGAATCTTATTATAAAATAAGTTTATATTATTATGATGAATGTAATATAGATGATTATTTAATAAAAATTATTAAAATTATTAATTTAATTAAAGAAATTAATGATCATTATGAACCAAATAATAATATAAAATATAATGTAATAATATTTTTGGGTAATCAAAAAAAAAGATTTATGGGTGATATAATTACACCAATATCTATGAATTCTGGAGCATGTGTTCCTGAAATATATGCGTGTGTATGGAGAAAAGAAGAATTAGAAAAAGTATTAATTCATGAATTATTACATTTTATAAATTGTGATTTTCATTCAAATATAAAAGGATATTCTGATATTGATAACATTATTAATAATTTAATAAATATTGATGAAATTAATAATCCAAATGAAGCTTATAATGAAACAGTAGCAGGAATTATAAATATGTGTTGGAAGAGTATATCATTGCAGATAGATATTAATAAAATATATTATTATGAGATGAATTTTTTATATTTGCAAAGTGCAAAATTAATAAAATATTTTAAAGGTAAAAAAATAGAAGATATATTACCTTTAAAAAACATTACAATAAAACAAACAACATCTGCAATATCTTATTTATTTTTAAAAATGATTTTATTTCATAATATTATCGAAACTTGTCAATTTATAGAAAATATGAATTTCAAATGTAATGAATTTAAAAAAATAAATAAATTTAAAAATTATCTTATTGATAAAATGACTGATTCAAAAGAAAGATCTTATTTAATTAATGTTAATAAATATTTAAATTTATTAAATACATCTGACATAAATGATTCTAATTTTATTTATAAAACAATGAGAATGTCAGTAATATAATTAAAATTTTAATATTTTTTATTATATCCATTACTTTTTTATTAGAAAAAATTGATTTTTATACATTAATACTATATTAGTACACACTAATATAATATTATATAAAATGAATATTGAAGGTAATACATATTTATTCTATGACAAATATTGCCAAGATCATAGATATCAAAACCCAGATACAAGCAAAATTACATTTAATGATTTGTATAATTCAGATTATACAGTTTATGAAGGTAAAAATGCCATAAATGAATTTAATAAATTTGGAGGTATTTATACAATTTCAACAGACATAGATACTGATTTTTATCAATTATCATTTTTTGTTATACCATTAACAAGTGGTAAACAAGAAATTAAAGTTTTTTGCGTTTGTGTAAACCATCAAAAGCTAAAAGATGTTATTGATAATATTCCTAATCGTGATTTTTTAATTACTGCTTGCTCATATCATTGTGCATACACTTCTAAAAAAATGGAAAATAGTATTAACGAGGCTGTTAAACTAAAGGCTGGAAATGCAACAACTGATCCAACTGATCCAATTATTGAACAACCAAATTTTGCCAAATTAAAATTATTTGATTATCAAAAGAGAACAATTAATTGGCTATTAGATACAGAAAAGAAACATAAAAAAATTAATTATAGTTTTAATGATGAAATCTTTTTTGGCGATATAGTGTATGATTCTGTTAAAAAGAATTTTATCTTTGTCGAAGATCGTAAAAAAATAGAATTTAAAGGGGGTCTTTTAGGAGATGAAATGGGTTTAGGTAAAACATTTGAAATGATTACAATGTCTCTTTTAAACCCTGCTAAAAATATTTCATATATCCAAGATAATGAACCTCTTTTAGTTAGTAGAGCTACTCTTATTATGAGTCCAAATCATTTATCAAATCAATGGATTCGTGAATTTACAAAGACTGTAAATGATGATTATAGTTTAAAGGTAGTACCACTTATGACAAAAATTCATCATGATAAAACTACTTATCTTGATATTCTTGATGCAGACTTTGTTATTGTATCATATAACTTTTTAGGAAATGAATGTTATTATGATAATTGGATTTCAAAAATTAGTA
>JACCEE012019157.1_pt1 | contig 10916 bp, 7 predicted proteins | sample 7449931 | NCBI WGS metagenome assembly JACCEE01 (sample SAMN15323457, study PRJNA562643) | freshwater metagenome | isolation source: river surface water | place: USA:Blue River Watershed | collected 2017-08-19 | reverse complement strand
CCATATCAAGTGATTTTGTATTTCCAATGTAATGTGAATTAAGAACAAAACTATATGACTCCAAATCATTAGTGATAACTTTTTTTACATACTTTTTGAAATGTCTAGCAACTTGTCCAGTTCCAGCAAATATGTCAGCAAAAGTAGCATCTTCTAATTTGCCAACATATACACTATCTACAACCTCTTTAATCCAAGGTGCTAGTTTTTGTTTTGAGCCTATGTAGTTCAAGCTATACCTTTCATCTTTTTTGCCATAATAGTCAATTCTTCAGCAGTATGATACTTATCATAATTTGATTCAACTAACCTTTGAGATTCAATATCTTTAATAACATCATTAATAAAAGAATGAAAATCGTTATTTATTGACATTAAATCATCTACAAATGCCCAATCAATTTCATCAAACTCTTTTTCTTTTGCTTGAAACCAAATTTTTGATTCATTAATCTTTTCTAAATTCATTTGAATTATTCCTATTCCATGCTGATTAACTAACCTTTGCATTTTTGAGTACATTGTTTCATCTGAACCCCAATCAATATTTTCTACCACAAGATATCCAACATTTGCCCAAGATGAATTTGAAACTGCCTGGAAATAATACTCTCTCAATACACTCATGGATAAATCTTTTTTTAACTCAAAAGAATAGAATCTTCTTAAATCAAATCTTGTCATTTTTAATATTTCTGGATTCATATCAAAAGGATATGAAAAACCAACAATATCAGGATGGTCCCACTCGTTAGCACCCTTTACACCTTTTTTTGATATTTCATTACGAATAGTTTTACAATAAACATTTCTTTCAAACTTCTCTCTTGCTAAATTTACCAAAAATGGATGTAAATCTCTCTCAATATATTTACCTAATTTTTCATTTTTCGTAATAGTGGCTTTTTCTTCTAACTCTTCATTTGAAAGTTGAATTTTTAAACCAAAAATTCTTGGCTTTTCACCTTCCATATAAAAAATTGTATTAGGATTATTTTTAACATCATATGATATTTCAGAAGCCAATGTACTCCAAGGAGTTTTGCCATTAGAACCAATTTTTATATCTAACCCTAATGATTGCAACTCTTTCCATAAGTCATTTGCTGACATTGATTTATTGATTTTTTTAAGTGCTTTCTCGGCTGCTTTTTTAAATGTTAATTTTTCTGTATTTTCCATGATTTTCTTCCTTTAATAAAACTTTTTGATATTTAAACTTAATTGATTTTTAGATTGATTTCTGCCTTCCTTACTGATTTAGCTGTTCCTATTTGCTTATAAACAGTGAAAGTTAAGTCTGGATATTTATCGGTTAAGTTTTTAAGAGCCAAAGAAATATCTTGAGTTTCAATAAGTTCTTGAACATAACTGTTTCCATTATGGTCAAAAATCAAGAATTCTTTAGACAAGTAATCTTTATTTAATGATGCTTGTGCTGGAAGTATCTCTTTGCCTGGACTATAAAAATATATAGGTTTCCCATCAACCCTTTCTCTTTTCGTTGGATTTTTAGTTAAATAATTTTTCTGCATTAAATTTCCAATTAATCCACCCCAATCAGTATTAGACATTCCAGACTCATTTATTTTTAGAGCCTCCTTTAATTTAAGTGAAGACACCTCTTCGTAAGAATTTTCTTTAAAGAATTTTTCCAACATTTCAATATACTGAGCTATTTTTGAATCTGTTTTTTCTTTTTTAACAGTTGGCTTCTTTGAATTCATTTTTTTATTGAGCCATTTTTTATATCCAAAGTTTCTTTCTTCTCCTTCAGCTTGTCTAAAGTAAATTGGATTTTTCTTTGTGCTATTTATAAACCTCATTAGAGCTTTTCTTAAATTATCTACTGGGGTTGTAGTATTATGATCAATATTTTTAGCTATCCCTAATTCAGTTATTTTATTCCAAATTTCACGAGCACTTAATTCTTTATTAGCACTATCTAAAGCAATTAAAGCAGCATCAACATAAGAAAGTTGTTTCTCCATAGTAATCTCCATTATTCAATGGAAATAATATATATCCCCCTTTGTGTATTTTGTCAAGCCCCCTCAACTTATAAAATAAGAGGTGTTATCTAAAAACTTAGTTTTTTAAACCTAGATATTAAAATACTATTAAAACTTTAATAATCTTGACTAAATGTTTTTCTGTATTTAAAGATTTGTAACTTATTCATATAATTTATCATTATTTAAATAAGTTACAAAATCCCCTTCTAATAAAGACATATTTTCATCTACTTCTTTTATGAATTTATTTATGGATTCGTCATTCTTTAATCTACGAATTGTAATATTCCAAACCTTATTAAATTCTTCACTTATTTCATTGTCGTTATAAGTCGAAATATTATTTAATTTTAACATTAGGCGACCATCGTTTTTAGATGTGTCAAATGCAACTAATTTATCAAATAAAATATGTAGCTTTTTAATATATTCCTCAATAAAAATCTCTTTTTCTTTTTCTTTAGCATTTCTTTGTTTAATTAAGGAAATAACATCATAGGGCTGATCTTCATCTTTTGATTCTTTTAGTTTTGCATCACCAATCTTTTTATTGGTCATTTCTTCAATCACAAGAAGATCGCTTTCAATCATTCCAAGATTTTCAAACCAAAAATCAACAATTTCTTTAACCTTTTCACCACTGTTATCTTTTAATTTATCTTTAATTAAGTTAATTATATCTTTTAAGAAAAATAGTAAATTTTCTTCTTTATATTTTTCATCAACACCAATTACATTATCTATTAGTCCTAATTTTTGAATATAATTTAAATAGTCTTCACTATCCTTTATTATTATTTTTTTACCATGTTCATTATTAAACATATTTTCAATAAACTTTTGTAGATTAATAGCATTTTGAATGTTTTTTCTATCTTTTTTGTAATCAGCAAAAAACTTAACATAACAATCTGTGCCAATAATTTTTCTATATAACTCTTCAGTTTGAGTCTTGATTGAATAACTATCAAATTCAGAAACAACAATTCCAGCGTACTTATCAAAAGCATTCTTAATGTTAGAGATATTGATATTATCTATAGAATAATCTACCACTAAGCAGTCTTCTTTGTTTTTACAAGTTCTGTTTACACGACACACTGTTTGAACTGCGTTAATACCTTTAACTTCTTTGTCTAAAAATAAAGTATGAAGCTTGGGTTCATCAAAACCAGTTTGAAGCTTATCTACTACGATCATTAAGCCATTTTTATCTGCCTTAAATGCTGAAATAACTTCTTTTTCACTTGGGAACCCACAAATTACATGAGCAGGATTATCTTCTTGGTTGTGGGTGTAAACCATATACACTTTAGAATCTTTAAAATTTGCATATTTTTGTTGGGCAGTTAAAATATCCAATTCTTCCTTAATGTAATCGTAATACTTTTTGGCGGCATTAATAGAATAACAAGCTAACATTCCCTTGCCATATCCGTAAATCTTTTTAAAGGTTGTTGTAACCAATATTTCAGCAGTTTTCTTAGCAGTTGCTCTTAATCTTTCATCATTTTCATATATATCTTTTGCTGATGGTAATTTTTTATCTTCCTCTTCAGCGAATTGAAGTTCAATAGCACAAGGAACTAATGATTTGGTTGGATCTAAAACGAACCCATCTTCAATAGCTTCTTTCATAGTGTAACTATCAAATGGAATCCATTTGATATCTTCTAGACAACCCTGGTAATCACCAAAACGAGCTAGATTTTCATCTGTTGGAGTAGCGGTCAATCCAACAATCAAGTTCTTTTTAGTATTTTCTCCATCAATTGCATCTACTAATTCGTCAAATATGCTAGTCATTGTATGGTGTTGAGCACCAGAGTTAGAACGATGAATTTCATCAATTAAGAAAGCAATTCTCTTGTCTTTTAATAATTCCATTTCACCTTGACCTAACATATCTTTTAGGAATGGGAATTTTTGAATATTAACAATAATAATTCTTGGTGAAGATGAAGTGAGATATTTCTTTAAGGTATCTCTATTATCAGCTTCAGCAAATAACGATTTTTCAATATTCATATTGTGCATGGCACGATCAACCTGATCACGCAAATCAACACGGTCAGAAATAATCAAAATTTTATCAAATAAATAATCCTTACTATTTTTATTTTTTAATTCATTTAAATCTTTCATCATTAAGGCTAGCCAACATAAAATGTAAGTTTTACCAAAACCAGCAGCATACTGAAGAAGTAAAGAAAATTGATTACGATTATTTTTATATGCTTTTCTCTTCTCTAAAGCACGTTTTTTAACCGCATCTGAAACATTTAATTCATTTAACCTTTTCTCTAACCTTTGTAGTTCATATTCAGGATTATCTTCATTTTGATATTTTTTAATAACTTCTGCGATTACCTTTTCTACACCATATTTTTGGTTTGGACGTGGATAAGAAAGAATTGGAGTTTTGGTTTTATATACAACTTCTTTTTTGCCCTTAGAAAATGTTGAAACACGCTCATAACTTAAGAAATTCAAATATAAAATTTCATTTTGAATACGATTTTTATCATACAAATTAAATAAAACTTTTTTACATTGTTCATCCATTGGTAAAGTAGGTTCTTTGGTGTAAACAGAATCAATAAAAAATGTTTTGAAAATCTCTTTCTTTAATTCTGAATCATTGGCTTTATTAGCCATATATAGTTTTTCTACATCAGAATAGTATTTATCAATTCCACGAATAATATAAGCAGAAGAAGTGTCCATTGCCACCATATGGATTGGTGAATGGAAATACTTTAATATAGTTTGAGTTAATTTATCTTTTTCTTTAGTATCTTGATATTGAAGTTTATTGGTTAAAACTTGGTCTACAACACCACGTTTAATAGCTTCTAAATAATCACCAGCGATTTGTCCACGACCATTATCTCTAGCATTTTGTCCCTTATGCTGTAATTTTAATTGTAAATAAGAAATTAAAAATCCATTAACGAAGATACCAACATCTGGAATAACAGATAATGTCCCATTAATAGTTTTTATTTTAAAAGCTGGTTGTTGAACAATTGTGTAAATATTTCTATCTTCTGAATCATTATTAAATGGAATATAAAGATTTAATGAATATTTACCTAAAAACTTAAATCCACCATGTTTTTTAGGGTTTAACTGAACAGCTATATTAAAAGAACTATATAAATGTTGAGATAATTCTGAACAAAGTTCTTTTACAAAAGCCTTTCTATCACCTTGAAATTCTGTTCTAATAATTTCTTTACATTGTTGTTCATTGTTTTGATAAACAAATCTTTCAACAACACTAGGAATAAGCATTGATTCCCCATTAAACACACTAGGGGCTTCTTGCTCATATTTTAATTCGTCAATAAAGTATTTTACGACAAAATCATTTTCAAAGTGATATTCAGCTACCATTATTATTCCTTAATTAATGTTTTTAGTTTTTCTAAATCTACTTTTAAAATATTATTTTCAATTCTTATTAAATTATGAAGAGACAAAGAGTAAAAAAACCAATCTACATTTAATTTTGTCTCTTCTTTTTTTAAGTCATCAATAAATTCTGTAAAAGATATTTTTCTATTATTTAAAAAATTTGTTCTCTCATATAATTGAGTAATTTCATCAATACAAGCAACACCTAAATTGCTTAATTTATATAATTTAATAGGTTTGATTCTATTTTTTTCATCATTGTCATTAATAAAGCTAAATTCAAACACTTTTTCTTCTAATAGTTTTTTTAATTGTTCTAAATTAAAATCTAATTGTGTAAGTTCATCATGGGTAAAATTTTTATTTTTTAACTCTTTTAGTTTAAATAAATCATTATTTCTATATATATTTTCTTCCAATTTTATTCTCCAATATGAAATTTTCCAGTTACAGCCTCATAAATCAATGACTGTTTATATTCCTTTAGAAGTTCTATCTTTTTATTGATAAGTTCTTTTTTCTTATCAATAACTGAACAATTTTCATCTAAGTATTTTGCAATTTCTTCTTGTTCATTTTTAGAGAAAATAACTACATTAGCATTAGATATTAATTCTTGATTTAATAAGTCTGCTCCATAAATATTTTTCTTTGCATTTTTAACAATAAAAATTGGAGCAGCATAATAAAAATATTTTAAATTAATATTTGATTTTGGTGAAAATGAACAAATAGCTTCATTTGTAAAAACTTCTTTTTCATTAAATGCAACTTGCCCAATACTGAGCTTAAAGCTGAATAATAAAGAATTAGCAGGAGTAATCCAATTTTTAGGAAACATTGAACCATTAATTTTATTTTTTGATTCCTTAATATATTTTCCATCCATATCACCAATAGTAATCCATTCATCATTACCATCATAATATTCTGATTTTTTAGTGTCAGGAGTAAATCCAGTTTGCCATTTTGCTACTTCCTTAACTCTTTTCACTTCCCAATGATTAGGAATATCACCAATCCACTCAATACCAGAGTCTTTCATTGGAACATTTTTATCTAATCCTTTAGTTACAGTTTCATAGATTAAAGCTTGTTTATATTCATCTAGCTTTTCTACTTTTTGTTCAAGAAGAGAAATTTCCTTGTCAATCTTGGTAGTGTGATGATCAAGATAGTTTGAAATGGCTATTTGTTGAGATAGTGGCGGAACAACTATTTGCAATTTTAATAAATCACTTCTATTAATTGCTGATCTTACACCATTACCACCAAGCATATTAAAAATTGCTCTTTTATATAAATCAAAAAATTGATAATAAAAATAATTAATATTAGTGTTTTTATTTTTAGAAAGACGAATATAAGCAGAACTCATAATTCCATCTTTCCAAACTTTGCCAACACGACTAGTTTGGTAATTTTCTAAATCTATTAATTTAAAAACCAAATCATCTTTTTTAAATATTTGATAAGTGTCATATGATTCTGGATTTAATCCTTTATTACTTTCAATATCTTTTTCTATAACACCACCTAAAGTTAAAGAAAGAACATCAACTCTACCAGGTGAAGTTATTGTTTTTGGTGATTTGAAAAAATTAGAAACTCTTTTGACTTCCCAATCATTAGGAATATCACCAATCCAATTAATGTTAGAACTTTTCATTTCAATATTACTCATCAGATACCACCCAATTCTTTATCAATATTAGCAATATCAGATAAAATATCTGCTGTGCTACGGATTTCAATTTTCTTAGGAAATACACTATTAAAATTTATTTCAACACCAACTTGATTTCCTAATAATTGATAATTAGAAGAATCTTCAGAAATCCACTTTTTCATAAATGAATCAATTTTTAATTGATTTTCTTGTTCATTTGGTGAATATTCAATCTTTTCATCATCTTTAGTCCAAACTGGTTCTAATGATGCTTCTAAAACCACCTTCTCTTCAGTTTTTGAAGTAGCTTTTTTATAAACTGCTTTTATTGAAATAGAACCATAACCTTTATTGTGACCATTACCCCAAATAATACAATTGTTTTCATCAACAAAATAAAATTCACTATTAGTTAAGTTAATAACCAACATTTGTGTTTCTAAATCTATTTCTTTTACTTTTAAATTAAATAAATCAGTATCTTCTTTTGTTTTTAACGCTGACACATTTTGACGATAAACTTCATTATTTGAATTTCTTTCAACAACAACAACACTTTCAATATTGGTTAACTTAATTGAGTCCTTACCTCCATTAAAAGCCCCAAATTCATCATCATTTTCAATTTTCTTTAATGATTGCTTATTGAAATAGAAATCATATTTTGATTTAATTTTTGAAATATCGCTATTATAAAAACCACGATAAATATCTGCAATCTTACGAGCTTGTTCTTTACTAATTTCTTTGGATTTGTTTCCTTTATTCTTCTTTAATTTTACGAATTGATCTTCTGCATTAACACAAAGAATCTTGTCGGCATTAGCACGATTCTGATCTTTATTTAAGCACCAAATATAGGTTGTAATGCCTGTATTGAAGAATTCGTTAGTTGGTAACTGAATTAATGCTTGAAGCCAATTATTTTCTAAAATCCATTTACGGATATTTGATTCACCAGAACCAGCATCACCAGAGAATAATGGAGAACCATTCAAAACAATAAATGCCTTACCAGTAGAATTTAGCTTTGCAAGCATATGTTGAACGAAAAGAAGTTGACCATCAGAAACTGAAGGATAACCCCCATGTCCAAAACGACCTGTTTGGTCATTTTCAATGGTTTTTTGTTCTTCTTTCCAAGAAACACCATATGGTGGATTCGCTATACCATAATTGAATTCTTTACCAACTAATTTGTCATTAGTTAAAGTGTTTCCATGTTCAATTCGAGAATCTTTACGAAACATTGATTCAATTTTTGCCAACGCATACAATGAACCACGAAGTTCTTGACCATATGTTTCGGTTTTAATGTTAGAGTTTTTCTGCTTAATTTTATCGTCAACACCATAAAGCATGTTCCCACCACCACAAGTCATGTCATATAACTTATATGGGTAGTTTTCTTTAAATTCATCTGTAACGATAAGTTCAGAAATAAGATTAATAACATCGTCTGGTGTGTATTGTTCACCAGCAGTTTCGGCAGACATATCAGCCCATTTACGCTTAATATGTTCTTCTAGTGTAGTAATTTCTGAGTTGTCATATGGTGTAAAGTCAACATCAGACCAAGCGGTAACATATCCAAAAAGAGCATTCTTTTTACGAAGACTTTCAATAACAGCAGAAATATTTAAATTTTCTGTTTTATCAGCATCAATAATACCAAGCAATCCTTTTAGTTCTTGGTCAAAACCATTTAAATACTCAATAAAATCTGCATAAAATGTTTTATCATTTTTAACAATATCCACCAAGGTTTTTTGCTGCTCAATAACAACTGGATTATAAAAACCAACAGTGTCCTTAATTTCTTCAATACGATCTTCTTCTGTAGTTAAAGAAGTATCTTGTGAAACTTCATCATATTTACGAATTAGACGAGATTCAACCATTCGTAAAGCAAAAAAAGGCATCATAAAATCAGGAAACTCACTGTTCTTCAAACCCACTGAAGAACGCAACACATCTGCGGACTTCCAAACTTCAGACTCATAAGATAAAATGTCTTTTATTTTTGGGTTGATTGATAATGTCATATTTTTTTCCTTTTAAAAATCGAAATTGTTTTCATTATATCATATTTTTCTTCTCAGAATCAAGGAAATATAACAAATTCATGCCTTAATTACTTTAAAATATCATATATATATGCTAGAATAAGCAAACTTTACATATTTACCAACCTATGAAAACAAAAGAACTTTTATTGGCACTACAAAATAATGATAGAAAACAAATATCTCAACTTTTCCCAAGTAATCAAAGAACATCCAATATGTTGTTCACTATTTTGAATAGTAAAAATTACAACATACAAAAGAATGTGGTTGATCAACCCATGCAACCAGTGAGCACTGCAAATAATGTCTACGACAACATCATAAAAATAATTACTCCTAATTTTATATCAACATTAGAATTTAATACTTCTATAGATCAAGCAATTTATTGGCTAATAAAAAACAAAAAGTCCACACAGGTAATTGAACAAAAAAACTATACAATTAGTAAAAGTTTGTTTTTTTACTCTTGCTTTAAGGGTGACGATACTATCAGTAATTTATTTATTACTCAACTCCAATCTTCAAAAAATGGTGTTTGTGATTATATCCATATTTTAGAACTAGGATTAAGTATTGCTACACAATATAAACAAACAACGATTACAAACTTACTTTCAAATTATCTTAATTCTATACCAAATAAAATTAACACAAATCTAAACAGACCATTGGAGGTTCAGTTTCTCACTGCTTGCCAAAATAAACAAATAGATTTTATAAGATTTCTTTTAAATTCAAACAATAATATAAATCTTACTTATGAAGGATTGGAGCTATTAATTGAAAATAAAGCTAAAGATTCTGATATCTTAGATATATATAGAAACTATTATTTACCTAAATTAAAAAAAGAAAATGTTTTCAATATATTTAAATCAACAATAAAAGCAAAAAACATTCATCTTTTTGAACAAATTTTTAAATCAATTCGTAAAGATAAAAATATTATTGATGATAAATTATTAATTGATGTTATTAAATCATCAATTAATAATAATTTTACAAATGTATTTAAAAATATAAATTTCTTAGCTCATTTGACAGAAAAGCAAATAATGGATGCTCATATGCAAGTTATTAATAACTTTTCTATGGCAAACAAATTTTTATCTTCTCAAGGCAACTCTAATCAATATCAATTAAAAGAACAATATTTTATTTACAGCATAAAGCAATTTAAAAAACTAAAAATGCTTTCTTCCTCAAATATTATAAAACTATTTTTAATTATTGCTAGAAGAGGATTGTCCAATCTAATTGAACTTGGATTTAACTCTAAATTATTAAATATAAATAATTTTAATAAAAGCTTAATAAATAATAATTGTGACCTATTAAAAAGATACAACGAAACTGAAATTATTAATTTTATCACACATAGATTAAACATTAAATTAACCAAGCAGCAACTTGATTTAATTCGCCCTTTTAACTCTAATTTAGTTAAATCAATAGAGCAAAGATATTTATTTGATAACTTACATAATAATTTACAAACAAACAAACCTAGCACTGGAAAATTGTTAAAAATATAATACATACATAAATTAACTAAAGGAAAAATATGTTTTATTTTTTTATACTACTTATTATTGTTTGTGTTTTAATCTTTGTAATTAAGAATCAAAAAAATACTGTGCCTCAAAGTAACTATTCTTATAAACAAAAAACACTAATGACTGATAATGAATATGAATTTTTAAATCGATTAATTTCAGCATTTCCAAACCATCATATTTT
>JACCEE011000426.1_pt1 | contig 10919 bp, 10 predicted proteins | sample 7449931 | NCBI WGS metagenome assembly JACCEE01 (sample SAMN15323457, study PRJNA562643) | freshwater metagenome | isolation source: river surface water | place: USA:Blue River Watershed | collected 2017-08-19 | reverse complement strand
GCGCAAACGAGGACACGCCTCATGCGATTAACCATGGCGGAGAGGGTGGGATTTGAACCCACGGTCCGGTTTACCCGGACAACGCCTTAGCAGGGCGCCCCATTCGGCCGCTCTGGCACCTCTCCTAGAAAAGCCTGACGAATGAGGTGTCGAGTGTACTGGCGGAACGGGAGGGATTCGAACCCCCGGGCCTATTAAGCCGTCCGCTTTCAAGGCGGATGCGTTTGTCCACTCTGCCACCGTTCCGTTTAGAAACGCTAGCGGGCAATTCGCTCTCTCAGCGCAGTAACCCAATCATCTGCTTCTTTCCATCGTGCATCTGCGTGTTCTCGTGCGGAATGCGCGTGTTCTCCACTGGCTGGATACGAACCAAGGAACTTGACCGCACCTTGTTTTGCTCGAAGTTCACGAAGCACATCGGCCATCAGCTCATCTTTTACGTGGCCATCTGCATAAATCACAAAGCAGTAATCACCAAGACCACCGCGTTTTGTTGGGCGTGAAAGCAACTGCGACAAGTTGATACGGCGCGCTGCAAATTCTTGCAAAATGGAAATCAAGCTTCCTGGTTCGTCTGCACGTTGAAAAACTACGAGCGCAGTTCGATCGTGACCCGTTGGTGCAGGAATCACATTTTTGCCAACCAAAATAAACCGTGTTTGGTTGCCTACGTGATCTGCAATATTTTCAGCAATCACTTCCAACCCGTATACCTTTGCCGCATTTCGTGGAGCGATTGCTGCCGTGGTGTTGCCGCTGCTTTCGCTCACAATTCGCGCGGCTTCGGCAGTGGAGTTCGCTGCACGAACATCTGCTTTACCTAAATTGGCGCGCACATATTCGTGGCATTGCGCAGTTGCAACAGGAATTGAAAACAGGGTTTCAATTCCTACAAGCGTTGCGCCTTTCTTTGCCAGCACACAGTGCTCAATGTCAAGCACAACTTCTCGTTGAATCAACAGATCGTGATCAAAAACCAGTGCGTCTTGCGTGAAATTAACCGTGCCCTCAATGGAGTTTTCAATAGGTACGAACCCAAGATCTACTTCACCAGACTCCACTGCATCCAATACGTCGGGAACGGTACGAAAAGGTACTGTCACCGCCGCAGCCAAATCGGGCTGAGTAAGTAGGGCCTGCTCCGTGAATGTGCCTGCAGGTCCAAAAAATCCGATGCGTTGTGCAGAAGTCACATCACGAGGTTACGCCGTTCTTTCATTGAGTTCCGACCTATTTATCGGTTGAACCCAGCACTAGCCTGATGTCTATGTACGAATACGTGGCTTTTAATCCATTTAATTCCAGCCCAGAATCACTTGCTGCTGAACTCACCAAGAAATCTGCAGAAGGATGGGAAGTGGTCGACATTGTCACCACTTTTGATGGTCGTTATTGCGCGTTTCTTCGTCGACCTACTTCAAGCACCTCGGTTCAAGCAGTGGCGACATCGCCTTCAACGACTCAAATCACGATCACTGAAACCACACAAACAGGCAACTCTGCTGCACCCCCAGCGTGGTATCCAGACCCATCCAAGCGATTTGAATTGCGTTATTGGGATGGTTCGGAATGGACCGAGCACGTGGCGCGTGGCGGTCAACAATTCACTGATCCACCGATTGCTTAAGACATCATGAAGGCCACATCAATCGGCCACGCTGGCATTTTGATTGAAACCAACTCACGCACCATCGTGTGTGACCCCTGGTTTGTTCCCGCTTTTTGGGCTTCGTGGTTTGTATTTCCACGTAACGACCAGCTGCCAAGCGATCTGATGCGCAAGATTGAACATCCTGATTATCTCTACATTTCACATCAGCACGGCGACCATTTAGATGAAGCTTGGTTGTCGCAACACATGGACAAATCAACACCTGTATTGTTGCCCGATTTCGCAACACGTGAACTAGAGCGTCAACTCAGTCGCATTGGATTTACCAAGTTCATTCGCACTCGCAATGCAGAAATGACCGACCTTGGTGATGGAATCCGCGTCGCCATTCACGTTGAAACCGCAATTGCCGATGGTCCCGGTGGCGACTCTGCTCTCGTAGTTGAAGATGGAACTTCGCGATTGGTGAACCAAAACGATTGTCGAACTAGTGAACTTGGGGACTTACTCAAACATGGCCCAGTAGACATGCATTGGTTGCAATTCAGCGGCGCAATTTGGTATCCCATGGTCTACGACCAACCGCGCGAAGAACTAAAGGCGCTCGCGCACAGCAAGGTGGAAAGCCAATTCGCTCGCTCTATTCGCTATGTGGATGCGATCGGTGCTCGGGTGGTGGTTCCATCTGCCGGCCCGCCGTGTTTTCTCGACGAGGATCTGTTTTCAATCAACATGATTGATGGCGATGAGTTGTCAATTTTTCCAGATCAAACACAATTTATTCAGCGCCTTTCCGATCTTGGAAATAACAAAGCGGTACTCAACATTCCTGGTACAGCCATCACAACAACTCCTGAGCATGTTGCTGTTACACATTGCGTTCCAGAAGCTGACGTGCACCGACCATTTACCGATAAGCGGGCATATTTGCGCCAATACCAAGCGGATTGGGCTGAATGGCTACACAAGACCAAGTCGTCGTGGCATGTCTCGGATCGAAACCTGGTCAGCGAGCTTCAAGCGTGGTGGGAACCATTACTCGCTATGGCTCCCGCACTGCGTTCTGCAATTGGCGGAAACTGTTTGATCAAAACCGACAACGAACAAATTTTGATTGACTTTCCGGCGGGAAAGATTTCCTCTTTTAATAACGAGCCAATCAAGTTTCGACTCGACATTGCCCGACCATTACTCGAGGGTGTAATTAATCAAAAAGCAGTTGATTGGTCAAACTCATTGTTTTTGTCTTGTCGCTTCACAGCGTGGCGAGATGGCTCATACAACGAATATCTCTACAACTTTTTTAAGAGTTTGTCTGTAGAACGCATGCGACGTGCCGAACTCGAAGCCGCCCAAAAAAACGATTCAAGTACAGAAGCGTCAGCCGAAATTGAACTTGGCGGCTATGTCATGCAGCGATATTGCCCGCATCGCAAGGCTGATCTCTCGGAGTTTGGTGTGATTGAAGGCGACAACGTGGTGTGCACGCTGCATGGATGGAAGTTTCAGTTGCGCGATGGCAAATGTCTGAATGCCGATGATCACCAATTATCAGTTCGTAAGCGAACTAGTTAATTTCGCCGTACACCACAACATCGGAGCCCAACGGCAAAAAGTTGGTATCCCAAATCATGTCCATTGCTGCTGTGCTTACACGTACACAGCCATGACTTGCCGGATACGCGGGCACTGTTTGAGATCCGTGAATCGCCACGCCACCAATGAAGTACTTCGGCCGATAGATCTGACCTAAATCTCCGACCCACCAACCGTCTGGACGTTCACGATTTGTTTTAAATTTTCCGACCGGTGTAATTGCTGTGCCACGAATGATCACACCTGGCGTATTCATGTCGGGTTCAACATATTCGCGATCATCACCAGTCGATGCGTTGATCACGTATTTCACATTGCCGTCTTCAACTAACAACAACAATTGACGCTCTTTGTCAACCTCGGCCAGCGAACCCTGCGTCGTTTGAGCAACAGGACGAACGTTCAATTCATTGAGCAAATAAGCCGTTGCTGCATTCATGCTTCCCGTTGGGCGAAGTCGGTAGTACTTCTGAAAAGCCATAACCGCTTGGCGGGTGGTTTCGTCGTACTTTCCCGACGGAGAAAGTAACCAAAAACCAAGTTGCAATAGCTTTTCCTGCGCAGCTTTTGTTGCCGCGCCGCTGCGTTGACCCGAGGCGGAGATCACTTCGGGTTCTGTCGTTGTTGTGACCGGAACTTGGGTTGTTGGAACACTTTGCGCTGATGTCCATTGCCCGCATCCAGACGTTGCTAAACAACCCACAACAAATAAGCAACCACTAAAGATTCTGTTCATAGTTATTGCAGTGAAATTGGAAGTTCAAACCAGATCGTCAAGCTGTATTTCACGCCACTTGTAATTGGTGCGCTCAAGTGCGGATGAGTAACCAGGCTTGGCCATGCAATCAATGATCCAACCGAAGCTTGTGCATTAGAAAAATTTTGTCGTGGAAACTGCAGCTCGGCGCCGGTGTAATCGTTATTGAGTTTCACGCTTGCAGAAACCTGCGCGACATCGTGATGAATCCGTAATTCTTCTTGCCCACCAACTTCATAACGAATGATGAATGCGTCGTTAATGCCGTGATAGTCAATGAGTGGCCAGTGTTGTTGTAATTGAGGCCAAATGCGGGAGCCCATGTCGTTTTGTACCGTTTCAAACAAACTCGGACTGATTGCTGCTAATGAAATTTCTTGTCCTGGTACGGGGTCGCCATCATGAGATGAGTATCCACCAACAAGATCGGCTGCTCGAATAAGCGCTGCACAAAATTCGGGAGTCCAACACGACATCGCATACATGTCGGCTGCAACTTCATGCACCGGCACCGACTGATCTCGTGCGTCTGCATAAGCCAGTATGCGCGCAAGATCATCAACTGGACTCTGGGGGTGCGGAATCATTGCATCCATCGTGACACGGACTGATGTCAGAAGTGTTGCACCTCCGATAACAGTGGGAAATTGGCATAAATATGCACTGGTAGGCTGTTTTGCAATGGGTATTTTGAATCGTGAAGTCGGGGAAGTGGAACTTATTCCAGTAGCAAGGGGCATCATCGCCCGTTGGTGGATCGTGCTGATTGCGGCTGTTCTTGGCACTGCTGCAATGTGGTCACAAGAGAGCGATCTATCAACTACACCTTCAATCACAGAAGTGACTCGAATCTATGAGTCACGTGACGAAACCTCACTTCTTTCGGTGGTGGGTATTGACCCATCAACCGTTAACCCCCTTCCAAGTTATGACAATCAAATTCTTCAAGTGCAGGAACAAGCCAGCCGCGAAAAGATTGCGGAAGAAACTGGCGTGAGTTCGGAAGTAACCATTACTCGATCGGAACAACGCTTCTCGCTTCTCAATACTGCTGAGGGAGATGGAAAGACAAAATTTACGTTCCTTAGCGTTGGCACACCGACATACACCTTTCATTGTTCAGATGACACCGCCGACACTTGCAATACCGCAATCGATGCATATGTTGCAGCACTCGCGCAAGTGCGAAAGGACAGCATTGTTGCTGGAATGCAACGAGTGAAGTCGCTGTTGCAAGGTGTGGCTCAAAATGGTTCGGTGAGCGCACAAGAAAAGATTGCGGGTATCGATGCCGCTCTTCCATTGATTACTGGAGAACTGGCATTGCTCTCGACCAGTGAAGACCAATACGGCGGCACAATATCGACCGTAAAAAGGAGCACCTATGCATTCGGTTTTGCGGCAGGTGCCTTAATTGGACTGCTTATTGCTCTTCAGCTCACCATCATTGATAAGCGCATTCGATCACTCAGCCAATTAACAAAATTTGTGGAGACAGCCGACCTTGTTGGGCATGTAACAAAAGAACCTGTTTCGCTTCAACATGTGTCAGCCGCATTGGTTTCCCGCGCGCGACAACTTTCCGTTACATCACTCACCTTTATGCCCGCTTCTCGCTCTGGCAACACTGCCGATTTTGCTCAACGTGTACATGAAATCACTCAACCGCTCGGAGTTGCGGTTACGGCAAAACCCAGCGTTTCAGCCGTTAATGCCCAAGAGTTGCTTGCAATTGGTGGAGCAGTGGTAATAGTTGCAAACGCCAAGCAATCAACTTCTACCGAAGTTGTTGATACGTGGTCAGTGCTTTCGAGTGCAAAAAAGCCTGTGCTTGGAGTCGTGCTGGCGGACAATCTCAAATAACACCTCATGACTTCGCTCTCCGATCGCGCACGACAAATTACTGATCGACTCACACACTCACGTCGATTCGTGATCTTGAGTTCTGTCCTGCAATTTGTCATTGACATGTTGATTTGGTCGGCCACAGCAATTGCTGCTTCATACGCACGCTTTGAATATCAGGGTCATCATGATCCATTTGGGGCAACACGAAGCTCGGTGATTCGAGTTATTCCAATCGTGCTTGTAGTTCACGCAATTGTTGGATACATCGTTGGTATCTATCGGCGCAGATGGCGATACGGCAGTTTTGACGAAGTTGGTGGGCTTGTCGCCGCTACTGCCATAACCACCTCCGTATTATTCATTCTCCGCTTCTTTGATCAGTCGCTTAACCCGTTTCCGCGCAGCGTCATCTTGATCTCGGGGTTTGCAGGATTGTGCTTCGTGGCGGCCAGCCGCTACACCTGGCGACTAATTCGCGAACAGTTGCGCAGACCAACCGCGCAAACAGCAGCAAAAATTTTGGTGTACGGAGCAGGTGAAGGCGGCATTCAGATGGTGAACACTCTGCTGCGTAATCCTCAATCGCCTTACTTGCCTGTTGGGTTTTTGGATGACAACCCCGACACACACCGCCTGAGTATCTCTGGAGTACCGGTGCTTGGTGGACGTGACCAATTGTCACAAGCTCGTACGCGCACAGGTGCAACAACGCTATTGATTGCAATTCCTTCAGCTGATAGTGCGCTCATCAGCGATATCAGTTCACGCGCTCGTGCTTTGGCAATGGATGTCAAAGTGCTTCCTGCGGTACAAAACTTGAATGAGCGTCCATTAGATACAAGTGACATTCGAGATCTCACCGACGAGGACCTTCTTGGTCGCCGCAAAGTCGTTATTGACCTTCAACAGATTTCCGATTATTTGGTAAACCGCCGAGTTCTCGTTACTGGTGCAGGAGGAAGCATTGGTAGCGAACTCTGTCGACAACTTGCACGATTTAATCCAGCTGAACTGATCATGCTTGATCGTGATGAAAGTGCATTGCATGAGGTGCAGTTGTCTATTCATGGTCGCGCATTGCTGGATACACCACAGACGGTGTTGGCCGACTTGCGTGATGAAGCAACGATCAACCACATCTTTGACACACGAAAGCCGGAGGTTGTCTTTCATGCGGCAGCCCTCAAGCACTTACCTCTGCTTGAGAGTTATCCATTAGAGGCCTATCAAACCAATGTTCTTGGCACGCTCACTTTGCTCAACGCAGCAAAGAGAATTGGTGTTGGGGTGTTTGTCAATATTTCGACAGATAAGGCAGCCAACCCAATAAGTGTGCTCGGATACTCAAAGCGAATTGCTGAACGTATTACCGCCGCTGTTGGCAAGTCGGCTCCATCTGGCAAATACATGTCAGTTCGTTTCGGCAATGTTCTTGGGTCTCGCGGAAGTGTGTTGATGTCATTTCGGGATCAAATTGCCAAAGGTGGCCCACTCACGGTTACGCACCGCGGTGTTACTCGCTATTTCATGACGATTTCAGAAGCTGTTCAATTGGTGATTCAAGCAGGTGCAATTGGGCAATCTGGTGAGGCACTCGTGCTTGACATGGGAACGCCTGTTTCTATTTACGAAGTTGCAAAGCAACTCGTAGCGAACTCTGGAAAACCTGTAGAAATTGAAATAGTCGGCTTACGTGCCGGGGAAAAAGTTCACGAAGAACTATTTGGCGATGGTGAGCAAGACACACGACCACGCCACCCGCTCATTTCTCATGTGCCAGTACCAGCAATTGATCTAAGTCTTCTTTCTACGCATCCAGCTAATGCGCGTGAATCAATGTTGCAAATACTCGCCGATTAATTATTCGGCTTTGTCACTGCCAACGACATAACCAAAATCGGCCACAAGAAATAGTTCGCCACAATAAATGGCTCAAACAACGCTGCGCTCAGACAGAAGAACACGAGCGCAATCCGCTGAGCATCAAATTCAGGCGAGCTACTTTCCTTGCTGATACGCATCAGTGCAATTACGAGATATGTCAGCAGTAGTACTTCGGCGAGAATTCCCCCGCTCAACAGAACATCGAAATATGCGCTGTGGCTATGACCAATGTTGACCACTGTCCAATACAAATCTAAGCGGCGAAATATTTGATTTGACCATGCAACACCTTGGCCCCAACCCAACCATGGTCGTTCAAGAAATCCCGTCCACGAAAAATCCCACGCAAAGACACGTTCTTGCAACGCTGATCTTGGTAGCAACTTTCCATTTACTAATGAACTAAAGCGATACAACACCACCATTGAAACAACTAGCCCGCCAGACAACGCAACTACTAGTCGTGGCCACACCTGAACAAATTTTTCAACTGCAATAACTCTGCGCACCACATATGCGAAGAGGACGATTCCTAATGCAACGCATGTGGCAAGGATCGATGTGAATGCTTTGGTGCGCAAGAGAACCACCACATCAAAGACCGCAATATCAAAGACCAAAACCAAAAATGCAATTCGCCACTCACGGCGAATGTTGTTGAAAAAAGAAATTGCTAAAAATACCAATGACACACACGCAACCGCAGCAACTGGTCCCAAGAGGTTTGGATTGACGTAAATGCCGCTCCACTCTCGAGATTCATAGATTGATTCCGGCCAATCTCTAGCTATTGCAAACCGCGAAATAAGCACACCCATATGCGTGGCAATAGTTATGGCGATGAGCTGTTGTCGGCGAGTAAAACTCACTGCTAGATACAAACCAGTGCATGCAGCGAGTGCGACCTTTGCCGCGTTGCCTACTGCATATGCACCAATATCACTTGTGGCCGAAGTAAAAACCAACCAGCCGATGAGAGCGAATAAATACCACTCAGCAGATTTCCAACTCATGGAAATTGTCACTCTCTTGCCCAACAAAAAAAGTGCGGGAAGCTGAACAATTGCAAACGTTGCTAAATGTGCTGAATCAATCGGAAGGGCAGGATTATTAAGTTGGGCTTCACGCCACATCGTGTAAATCGGGCCAACGGTCAAGGCCAATAGCACTGTTGCCGCATAGGCCATCTCAATACACATCAACCAACTTTTAAATGGCGCGTGCTTGAGTTTCACCTTGACAAATCTACATCTTGGGCTACATCAGTATGATTGAGATGTGTCCACTGGCGAAGACGACCGCGATGAGCTGATTAAGGAGTTACTTGAAGAGGCTCACGGTCTTCGAATGAAGAACGAACAAATCAGTCTGTACACGGAAAGCAAAATCGCAGAATTGATCAAGTTGCAACGCGAACTTGTCATAATTCGCGACGGGTTTGAAACCGTCGTAGAACAGCGAAATGACCTAGAAGCAGAGCTTGCACGGGTGAATACCGAACTCGAGCACATCGGAACGATTTATACCGCAATGACCGACCAACGCGATCGGCTTCGAGGCCGAGTTGCTGAAGTTGAAAATTCTCGGGCATTCAAGATTGGCCGGCGCATTATTCGGATCGTTCCCTTTCTTCACGAAAAACAGACACCACCACAATGAAGCAATACCCGATCATCATCAATGTTCGAGATCGGGTAACACATCTCAAGCAATTGGTGTCCTGGCTCGAAAATCAGGGTCAAGAAAATATTTGGTTGTGTGACAATGCAAGCACCTATCCACCACTTGTTGAATATCTCAAATCGTCACCACATCATGTGCGTTACAACGAAATCAATCTTGGACATCGAGCACCGTGGCTAAGCGGATTAGCGTTTGAGCTAGGTCTTGATTCTTACTTTGTTGTAACCGATCCAGACGTCGTTCCATGCGAGGAATGCCCGTCTGATGTGTTTGAAGTATTTGAAAACACACTCGCTGCACATAAAGAAATAGACAAAGTGGGTTTTTCGCTTCGTATTGACGACATTCCTGATCACTATCAACACTGTCAAGCAGTGGTGCAGTGGGAGTCTCAATGGTGGTTGGACGAACGATTCCCCGGCTTTTATTACTCGCCCATTGATACAACCTTTGCGATGTACCGACCAGGAGAAGGTCATCTCAATCATCGCTCGTTGCGAGCTGCTCCGCCATACGTTGCTCGTCACATGCCGTGGTACGAAGACTCAACACAGCCCAATGAAGAGCTTGAGTATTACCAAACGCACGCAGATTCATTAGTGATTAACTGGGATCGAAAGGTGCTCCCAGCAAACCTACGCGCGCAACTTAACAACATGCGCAATCGCTTTTCTCAAGCACGCAGTCGCTAAAATCATGATGCATGTCTGATCCTGTGATTACCGTTGAATCGGTATCAAAAAATTTTCGTTTGTATCACGAACGGAATCGGTATATCAAGGCTGCACTTCTTCGGGGTCGTCGTGCACGATACGAAGAGTTTTGGGCGCTTAACGACGTTTCGTTTGATGTAGAGGAAAGCGCAACCTTCGGAATCATTGGTTCAAATGGTTCTGGAAAAAGCACCATGTTGAAGTGCCTCATGGGAATTTACCGCCCAGAACGCGGGCGTATTTCGGTTCGAGGCAAAATTGCTGGATTGCTTGAACTTGGAGCAGGTTTTCACCCCGAGTTGTCTGGCCGTGAAAATGTGTTTCTCAATGGCGCCATCCTGGGTATGACGCACAAAGACATCACGCAACAATTTGACAGCATTGTTGAATTTGCTGGACTCGAAAGATTTATTGATACACCTGTAAAGAACTTTTCCTCGGGCATGACGGTGCGTCTTGGGTTTTCAATCGCCACACACGTAGAGCCTGAAGTGTTGCTCATTGATGAAGTTCTCGGCGTCGGTGACCAGGCCTTTCAACGTAAAAGCTCGGAAAAGATTGAAGAGTTTCGTCGTGACGGCAAAACGATCATCGTGGTAAGTCACTCGCTTGCTTCAATGCAAAATATGTGTCAAGAAGTGATTTGGCTAGAAAAAGGCACATTAAAAATGCGTGGTCCATCTGCTGATGTGATTGCTGCCTACACGGGTGAAAGCTACGCAACACACACCGAACGCGACGCCGACTTTAGAGAGCGTTGGGGCACTGGTGAAGCGCACTTCAACGCGATTCGCTTACTTAATGCAAATGGCCACAGTGTCGAACG
>JACCEE010162246.1_pt1 | contig 10920 bp, 2 predicted proteins | sample 7449931 | NCBI WGS metagenome assembly JACCEE01 (sample SAMN15323457, study PRJNA562643) | freshwater metagenome | isolation source: river surface water | place: USA:Blue River Watershed | collected 2017-08-19 | reverse complement strand
CCAATTTTTAATTTGTTGTCCACCCACCGCCATACTATACCAATTTTTGACGCGATTTTTGACTAAATAATTCGCAGTGTTAAAATAAATGGGTACAATAACCATATCTTCTTGTACTAATAACTGCTCGGCTCGGCGATACAATCGTTTGCGCTCGTCTTGATCAGGACTCATTGAGGCTTGTTCGATGATATCTTGGAATTCTTGATTCTTCCAACCGACTAATTCTTCAGAAAATTTTGGATGAAAAACGTCGTATAACCAATTATGAGCGTCCGGATAGTCTGCGCACCAACCATAACGAAATAAATTTGGTTTATCTGGTTTCTTGATCGCTTCCATATAGGGTTCAAAATCAAGCGATTCGACTTGAACATCAATATTTAAGTTATGTTTCAAAATAATCTGAACTGCTTTGGCAACTTCGCTATGTACTTCAGAAACGGGGTGCATCAAGCGCAATTTTGGGAAATCTTTGCCATTGGGATAACCGGCTTCGGCTAACCATGCTTTTGCCTGTTTTAAGTTGAAACGAATTCCCACTTCATCGGCTGGATCGACTGAACCGAAAATCGGCGGACGAGTGAAGGTATAAGCCGCTTGGTTGCCTTTGAGAATGAAATTAATAATTAAATCTTTGTCTATCGCGGCGGCAATTGCTTTGCGTACCAATAAGTTATTTGTGGGTGGAATGTGAATACCAAAAAACAGCGAATCCGTACAAAACTGTGGCGCGACATGACTTTCTTGACGTAATTTTGGATCATTTTTGATGCGAATGACATCTGATAATGGGATTTGTAAAAACTGCTGTCCCACAATGTCGAGTTCATTATTTTCATACATTGCTAATCCTAAAGAGTTTTCTGGCACAATGTAGTAATGTAATTCTGGAATTTTGACTTGATTGGCAAGATAGTAATACGGATTTTTGTTCAGCACGAGCACACGATTTTTTTCCCAACTGTGCAATTGATACGCGCCGCTGCTTTGAATGTATTCTGGCTGCGTCCATTTATCTCCGTATTTTTCAATCACTTGGCGCGGCAACGGACGATATGTCCAAATACCCACTAAGGCGGGAAAATATGCCATCGGACTGGTTAAATGGAATTCCACAGTATAATCATCGAGTGCTTTTACACCCACTTCGTCCGCTGATTTTTCACCCGCGTTGAAGGCTTCGGCATTTTGCAGGGGAAATAAAGTATATGCGTAGGGAGATTTTAATTCTTGAGAAAGATTGCGTGTTATCGCCCAGACGACATCATGCGCGGTGATCGGCTCGCCATTCGTCCATTTTGCATCTTGACGCAGGGTGAAGCGATATACCGTAGCATTTTCAGAGGTGGTGTAACTGGTGGCTAACTCTGGAATGACACGATATTCTTGTGGCTCAAAACTGGTCAAGCCCGCAAATAGTTGTTCGGTGAGTTCAATTGAACTGGTGTCAAAAGTCAGCCCCGGATCGATGGTATCCAAGCCGCTGAGTGGAATCCGTAAATAATCCGGTTGTTCTGGGGCAGCTTCGGTGGGCGCGTTTGGATTATTTTGTTGACACGCACTTAGACCCAGTAATAATAAAAGTAGCCAAAATTTAAAATTCATACTTGACAGACAGCAGGAAATAACTGATTTGACAATTCCGAGAGACAACAGACCAGATTGCTTTGATGATTCTGTGGAACTTAACATCAGACTATTATACAGCTAAATTTTAACGACATGCTGTGATGAGCATAAGAATTGCTTAGGTGGTTCTTTGGAGATGACATTTTTCAAAATAACTCGTTCATTTTGTGGTGACAATTGACTCAGGGCGTAGTTCCTCAGCATTGCTGCAACAAAGTATAAATATTTGTGATAAATTTAGCACCAGTCATTCGGATCGCATTCTGATACACTGAATCAATCAACTTGTTTCTACTTAATTATGAACGCTCATGCGTAGTTTTTCTCCAGTATCTATTGATTTCTTTAACCTTTCTTCGGCACTGTGCTGCGTGATTGACAAACAAGGGGTATTGCTTCAAGTGAATCCAGCATGGAAACGGTCATTTGGAGAGTTGCAGCCGAATCCATCACAAAATCATCTTTTAGTCGGCGTACATCCTGAAGATTTTACCATCACGCGTCGCTTTCTTGAACAATTGACGCAAGGTATCGTGCCTGCTGAAGCCCTCGTACACCGTCGTCGCAGTGTGCAAGGTTATCTTTGGTTGAAATGGGAAATGACGAAAATTCCAGAAATCAATGGCTTATTGCAACATCGTCCCCAAGTTTTTTACGCGGTTGCAATTGACATTACGGCTGAGAAAAAGCGTGAGGAATCTTTATTAGACAGTGAAGAGCGGTTTCAGTTGGCGTTGCAGGGGGCAAATCATGGGTTATGGGATTGGGATTTACGCACCAATGCGATTTATTTCTCGCCGCGCTGGAAAAGCCTGTTAGGTTATGAAGATCATGAAATTCCGAATCATTTAGACGTGCTGCTAGAACATGTGCATCCCAGCGATTTTACTGAAATGTGGGAGACGATTGAAGCCTATCTCGATAAACGCTGCGAACGTTATGAAGGTATTTATCGAGTCCGTTGTAAATCAGGTCAATACATCTGGGTGTTGGCACAGGCGGCGGCGTTGTGGGATGCGCATGATCAGCCCTACCGCATGGTTGGCACGTATGTTGACATCACTTTATATAAACAAACGCAGCAGGAATTGCAAAAAAGTGAAGGTCTGCTCAATGCGATTTTTGAAGTCGCGCAGATTGGGATTTGCGTGGTTGATGATCAGGGCAATTATTTACAAGTCAATCCCGCCTATTGCAAATTATATGGTTATACCACTCAAGAATTACTGGCACAACCGTTCAATAAAGCGAAAAAACATGATTATGCCGCATTAATTTATCAACCTTCTGCGTCAAAACCGGCGGGTGATGAATTAAAACAGGTCAATGAATGGTGTATCGAAAATAAGCGTGGCGAACTGTTAGATGTCGAGATCACCGTCGGCAATCTATCGCAACCCAATGGGCAACGCCTCAGCGTCATCACCGTTTCCGACATCACTCAGCGCAAACGCAACGAAGCCGAACGGAACCGTTTATTTAATTTATCGGTCGATATGCAGTCGATCATTGATTTTGACGGCTATTTGAAAGAAATTAATAACGCGTGGGAAAAAAATCTCGGCTGGACGCGGCAAGAACTGTTCACAAAACCGTATTTAGATTTCATTCATCCGTATGATTTGCACGACTCCAAGCGAATGTTAGATAAACTCAAGCAAGGGCGGAGCATTTTAAACTTTGAAAATCGCTTTTTATGCAAAAATGGCTCGTATAAGTGGTTGGCGTGGAACATTTATCCCTTGGTCGAAAGTCGCACAATGTACTCGATCACCCGCGACATTACCCAACAAAAACACACTGAACAGCGCATCACTCATCAACAGCAATTTATTCAACTCGTTGTTGATTCGGTACAACATTTTATTTTCATCAAGGATCAGATTGGCACATTTATTTTTGTCAACAAAACATTCACTGATTTGCTTAATACCCTCCCAGAAGTATTAGTACGGCGGGATTTGGCAGATATTCAAGCCCATTTAGTGCGAGACAAGTTTGAATTTTTCAAAAAAATGCGCGGCTTAGATTATGAAAGTGATGTGGTCAACACGGAATTATGTATCACTTTAGACGACAAACTGCATTATTTTCAACTCACCCAACAACCTTTTGTTCAGAATAATCAAGAAGTTCTATTGCTCGTCGTGGGCACGGACATCACCGAACGCAAGCAACAAGAAGAGGCATTGCGGCGCAGTGAAACTCGATATCGTGCCATTGTGCAGGAACAAACTGATTTAGTGTGTCGTTTTCTGCCCGACGGAACGCTCACTTTTGCGAATGAAGCATTTTGTCGCTATTTCAACCGTTGTAATGGTGAATTGGTGGGGCGACCCTTTTCCGAATGTACGCCCTGTCGTCACACCGAATTACTCAGTCCGCTTGAGGATTTGACCCCAGAAAATCCACTGCTCTCGGTCGAAATTCATTGCATCGAGGAAAATACCACCCGCTGGCAACAGTGGAATAACCGCGCCATGTTCAATGTCGATGGAGAACTGGTTGAATATCAGGCAGTTGGACGCGACATCACACAACGAAAATTGGCAGAAGAAGCATTGCGACAAAGTGAGGAACGGTTGCGCATTATCGTCAGTTCTGCCCCGGTGATTTTATATGTGATTGATAATCATCAAACTTTGACTTTGGCACAGGGACGTGCATTACAAAGTTTAAACTTGCAGCCAGAGGATTTGATTGGGAGCAGCGTTCAGGAATTTTGCACACGACTCAAGATTCCTGAGCATATTCAATCTATTGAGCAAGCCCTGCGTCGAGAAGAAGTCACGGCGGTCATTACGTTGCCAAATATCGTGCTTGAAGTCAGTTATACCCCGTTGTTGGACGAGCAGCAACAAACGATTGGGGCAATTGGCGTTGCAGTCGATATTACCAAGCGACATACGTTAGAACTGCAATTAAAAGAAGCGGTTGCAGAGTTAGAAACGATTTTAGACAATAGCATGATTGGGATTGCCTACGTTCGCCATCAGCAATTTATCTGGGTCAATCGTAAATTTGAACAATTGCTACATTATCAAGAAAATGAATTGCTTGGCAAACCCATCACCACAATTTATCCGTCGCGCCAAAGTTTTGAACAGGTTGAAGAACGCATCAACAGTTTATTTAAACAAAACAAAGGGTACGATGAGGGGCAATTGGTAGAGACAAAAACTGGCGAAACATTATGGGCAAGGTTGGCGGGGCGGGCGATTGATGCCAAAAAACTTTCCAAAGGTTCAATTTGGATGTTGGAAGATATTTCGCTTCAAAAACGGGCAGAACAGAATTTACGGCTGGCAGCAACGGTCTTTGAAACAACGGTGGATGGGATTTTGGTCACTGATTTGCAAAACCGCATTCAACGTGTCAACCCTGCATTTACCAAGATTACTGGCTACACTTTGGCGGAAGTGCAAGGAAAATCAACCAATTTTCTATCTTCTGGGCGACACAGCAAGGAATTTTATCAGCAAATGTGGCAACACATTCGTCAAGTCGGACATTGGCAAGGTGAAATTTGGAATCGAAAGAAAAATGGTGAGATTTATGTGGCGTGGGTATCGATTTCCATGATTACGGATGAAACTAAAACACCTCTGCAATACATGGCGATTATCAGCGATATTTCCAGATTGCACGAAGATATTGAAACTGTCCGTTATCTTGCCAATTACGACTCGTTGACGCGGTTGCCGAACCGATTGTTATTTCACGATAATTTGTTACAAGCTCAGGCATGGGCGCGCCGGCATGACCAGTCTTTTGCACTGATGTTTATTGATCTTGATGGTTTTAAACCGGTGAACGACACTTTAGGTCACGCAGTGGGTGATGAATTGTTGCAAGGTGTGGCACAGCGGTTGATAAATTGTGTCCGAGAAACAGATACTTGTGCACGTTTAGGCGGTGATGAATTCACAGTGATTTTAACCGAAGTGGTTTCAATTCAAACGGTTATTGAAGTGGCGGATCGAATTTTAACCGTGTTACATCAACCATTTATGCTCGCCAACCGGGAAATTTGTATTTCTGGCAGCATTGGGATCGCCCTTTATCCACAAGATAGCGGGGATGCGGATAATTTATTACAATGTGCCGACCTTGCGATGTATGAAGCGAAACGGCGTGGCAAGGGAACATATTGTTTCTACAGCGAAATTGGGAGTGAACAACCGCGCTAAACCTGTCAGATGGGTCAGAACCAACAGGTTTAAATTTCCAGTGATCTACTGCACTGGCGTGATTGAACGTACTTCAAAAGTCATGGAATTAGGCAATTGTTGCAACACAATATCCCAACGCTTGTTAGAATTATCGGTGGTCAAGCCCAAATGTGGCAGAAAAAGTGCGCCCGTGTTAGGTTGATATAATGGAATGGTATTACAACTCGGAATGTTGCAAGCCGCTGGATTTTCTTGACAAAATGTAATCCCCTCCTGACGACCTTTTTGATAATCCGCACTTTGAGAAGCCACAGGAGCAGTCGCCGCCGTCGTATTGCCACAACTCACATTTTGTAATTCAAACGGTGTTGCAGGTAACGCATTGAATGCCAACTGTAATCCAAATTCAGCCTGTTGGTTCGTCAAAATTGTCCGATTCCAATCCAACGGTGAGGCGACTTGTTCTGATAATGAAATATTCCAGTAATTACCGATAGTTACGCCCTCTGCCAAACGAAATCCTACCTGCCAATTTTTTAGATCGGTCGTGCTTTTATTGCGCAATACCACATTGACAACCATGCCATTTTGCCACTGACTTTGTATAGTCGCACTGATTTCGCACGCTTGTTTGTCGAGTGTCACTGTGGGCGGTGTGACTGACGGAGGCGTTACGGGATTTGGCGCAGTCGTTGTTTCAGTCGCTTCAGAATTGTTAGAATCATTGGGATTTGTAGCCGGTTCAGTGGGTTGCGATGGGGCAGTTCCACCGGTCAAGGTTGTCAATAACGCGATTTTATCCGCCCATACAGTTTGCCAGTCATCTTGTAAAATCCCGCCAGTATCTCCACTGTTCGGATTCCATGTCCAATAAAAGAAATCTCGCATCTCTTTTTTTATCAGATAGTTGACGAAAGTATCTTGCCAAATTTTATCTTTTGCATCGCCGCCGTGACCGTAATGTCCGCCAAATTCTCCAACAATCACCGCAAAACCCGCATCGTGCAGAAATCCGAAATGCGCCTGCCAGATCGCTTCTAAATTGTTTGGGAAAGTGCTGTCTTGAAAATAGGATTGTTGATGCACGTCTGGTCCGTACACATGTGGCGCAAAAACCAATTTTGTTTTGTCAATATTCAACGGCGTACACTGGGCGGGTTCTAAATTTCCACCCCACCAATGGCTCAATTGTCCGCTACATTGGCTCGCACTTTCAATGCCTTCGACAAAAATTAATAAATTCGGATTAGCTTTTAAAATTGTCGAAGCCGCCTTTTCCGCAGCAGTATTCCAATCGGTTGCGATATTGCCACTGCCCCACGTTGCATTGCCATGAGGTTCATTTTTTATATCAATTCCAATGAGATATGCGTTTGTCTTGTAGCGTGTTGCTATCGTGGTCAAGTCGGCGAGCCATTGAGTTTCGCTGTAAGAATCCGTGTACCAAAGGGTTGAAATTGCAGCACAATCTGGGCGATGATGGTCTAATAGCACGTATAATTGCAATTGTTCCGCCGTAGCCATGAATTTATCTAAAATTTGCACGCTGTTCAAGCCTTGTAAATCGGGATTTTTACTATAATCAATGCTATTTGTCGCAACGCCTTGTAATGTGGCGGGACACACGGGAATGCGCAGGGCGGTGAATCCAGACGCTTTGATTTGTTTGAGCATGTCTTGCCAATTGCGCGCCCATAATCCATGTAAAACATGATCTTGAGTTTCAAATCCAGACCAATTGACTCCGCGCAAGGAGACGGGCTGATTATTTGCGTCAAAGATTTTGCTGTTATGCACCGTGAATGCGTGTACGGTTGAAAACGCGCTCAATATTCCCATTATTAAAACAGTTAGGTAACGTTTCATCAGAATTTCCGGTTGGTGAGATCGTTTTTAATTATAATCCACCTCAGAATTGAAATGGGGAGTTTGGGTGATAGATTTTTTTTATCGAATTTGGGAAAAGTGAATTGAAAGCAGTCGTGCGGTGCGTGCCACTTCATTCTGCTAAAATCAAACTGACTCCCCGAACAATTCATAATTCCAAACCTTAATTCCAAACCTGACAGGTTTCGGAAACCGGTTTTAAGTCAGGTTTTAACATGCTTTCTAACCATTTTACGCGGTGGACTCATCTTTCAACGTGAAAAATATATTTTCTCATCCTGACCACACCACGTTACATCCTGACCGCATTTTACAGGGTGTCACTCAAGTCACGCAACACCTACTCACCACGCTGAATTATACCGAAGCCATCCGTTATGCACTTGCGACGGTTGCGGAGTTGACTCAGGCGGGACGGGTGTATATTTATGAAAATCATCCCCATCCGAACACCGGCGAACATGTGATGAGTCAGCGATTTGAATGGCATACGCGTGGTAATAAACTATGGGTCAATCAGCCAAAATTGCAAAATTTGCCCTACGGTGTGTTTCTACCCCGCTGGTATCCACGGTTGTTTCGCGGCGAATTAATTGGTGGCTTGGTCAAAGATTTTCCTCCTGAAGAAGCGAAAGTTTTTCAGCTCAAAAAAATTATCTCTGTCCTGCTCGTGCCAATTTTATTCAACGAAAAGTTTTGGGGCTTCATTGGGATTGATGATTGTTTTCAGCAGCGGCAATGGTCAAATCCAGAACATTTTTTACTCAAGGCGGTGGGGGACAGCATTCGTGGCACGATGGCGCGGCAACAGGCAGAATTAGCCCTCAGACGTAGCGAGGAAAAATTCCGTACCATTATCGAACATAACAGCGATGGGGTGCTGATCTTAGATCATAAAGGCGTGATTCGGTTCGCTAATCCCGCAGCAGAATGGTTATATCAAGTTTCACCGGAAGAAAGTTTGATCGGCAAACGCTTTACTGCCCACGATTTTGTCCCCTCGTTCAGCGGTTCTAAAACGGAAATTTGTATTCTCGATAAAGCCAACATGAATCGCATTGTAGAATTACAACTGGCAGAAAGCGAATGGGAAGGTCGTCCGGCATTGATTCTTTCGCTGCGAGACATCACGGATCGAAAACGGATTGAACAGGCATGGCAGGAGGAAGTGCGTCGTACCCAATTGATTTTACAAAATTCGATGGATGGTTTTTGTGTCATCAGTTTCTCGGGCTATATTTTAGAAGTGAATCCCGCTTTTTGCGTGGTGCTGGGTTATAAATCTAAAGAACTTGCGCACAATCACATCAAAATGATTTGTCCCCGTTCAACCCGACGTTTGCTTTTGAAACAACGACGCGTGATTCGACAACAAGGTTGGGGGATGTTTGAAGCGGAATTGCTCAGTAAAAACGGCGCGTTCATCCTGATGGAAGCCAGTGCCAATTTTATCAACGATGCTCCGCCCGGCATTTTTTACTGCTTCATGCGCGACATCACCCGCCGTAAAGAAGTTGAATTAAAAATGCTGGAAGCGAAGGAGCAAGCTGAAGCCGCCAGCCGGGCTAAAAGTGAATTTCTCGCCGCGATGAGTCATGAAATTCGCACCCCAATGAATGCCGTGATTGGAATGACTGATTTGTTGCAGCAAACGCCACTGGATAAGCAACAACGGTTATATGTCGAAACGGTGCGTAATGCTGGCGAAACGCTGCTTGCGATCATCAATGATATTTTAGATTTCTCGAAGATTGAAGCGGGTAAATTAACTTTAGAAAATATCGAGTTTGATCTCACGACCTTGCTTGAAGAAGTGCTGAATTTATTTGCAGTCTCTGCGCATAAAAAGAATTTAGAATTGACCTGCTTAATTCCCAATTTACCCAAGCAGATGTATGGCGATCCGGTGCGGTTGCGACAAATTCTCAGTAACTTGTTGAATAACGCCATTAAATTTACTTCGTATGGACAAATCAGTTTGACGCTCAAGGTGCTGCATCGACTGCCTCATCAAATTCACCTGAAGTTCACCATTCAAGATACGGGGATTGGGATGACGGCTCAAGCTCTGCAACGTCTGTTTCAGCCCTTTTCTCAAGCCGACAGTTCCACCACGCGGAAATTTGGCGGTACGGGGTTGGGACTTGCGATTGTAAAAAATCTGATTACTTTTATGGGCGGCAACATTCGCGTCACCAGTATTCCCAAACAAGGCAGCGCATTTCATTTGACCGTGCCGTTGCAAGTCGCTGAAAATAGTACCGATACGGCAAGACATTGGGAATGGTTATGCGCGCTGATCATCACCTCTCATGCTGAAAATCAAACTTTGTTGCTGCATCAATTAAAACTTTGGGGGTTACAAGCTGAAGCGGTTTCCGACCTCACTCAAGCGATTACCAGTTTGCAGGGGCGGGTGCGTCCGTACAATTTAGTGATTTTCGACAATCCGCTCGATTCACCGGTGACTTTGCAACCTGCCCACTGGATTGAAACTTTGCGCAAAGAATTTCCATTGATTCCGCTGATTGTATTGAAACCGACCACTGAAAAAAATGGACATCCGACGGCAACCGCTTCAATTACGAAACCTTTGACGCAAGAGAAATTTTTTACCGCGCTCGACAAATTGCTCAGTCCGACCGAGAAAGAACCGCCCACCGTTGCCACGACGCTGATGCTGACTGAGAAATTGCGCAATCGACGGATTTTAGTGGTTGAAGATAATGTGGTCAATCAACTGGTGGTGGGGGATATGTTGCAGCGTTTGGGTTGTCAGTATGAAATCATTGATAATGGGCGAACGGCATTGACACGGTTATTTGCGCCTCACCATTTACCCACTTTTGAATTGATTCTCATGGATTGTCACATGCCCGAAATGGACGGATTTGAAGCGAGCCGCATGATTCGCCATCATGAAAAAACCGCCGCCATGCCCCGTTTACCGATTATCGCCCTGACTGCGAACGCAATGCAAGGAGATCGTGAATTATGTCTCGGTGCGGGGATGGATGATTACCTGAGCAAACCGGTTAAGACCTTGGAATTGCAAACAATGTTGTTGCGTTGGTTGCCCGATAAAATGTCATCGCTGCCTATTTCGACCGCATCCGCCCAAACTAATCCTGCTGAAAAATCAGAAGATCAACAGAGTATAACGTCACTGGGTATTGATGATAAAATAGAGGTTCACAACTTCATCTCGCATGAGTTACAAATTCAGTTG
>JACCEE011695988.1_pt1 | contig 10921 bp, 11 predicted proteins | sample 7449931 | NCBI WGS metagenome assembly JACCEE01 (sample SAMN15323457, study PRJNA562643) | freshwater metagenome | isolation source: river surface water | place: USA:Blue River Watershed | collected 2017-08-19 | reverse complement strand
GTTCGTCGCCCTGCTGGAACACGAGTACCCCGTGGTGGCCGCTGCGGCGCAGGCCCGGCTGGACGTGAAATCCACCCTGCTGGAGTCCCGGGTCTCGGCCTTTCTCGATGTCGCCAAGGCGACGGGCGGGCGCATGCCGGTGCCGCTGGTCTACTACGGGGCGCACACCGGACGGTTCTCGGGAGGCATGGCCCTGAACCTGCAAAACCTGCCGCGTGTCTCGGGGAAACCCACGGACGCGCTCAGGAACAGCCTGATCGCCCCGCCCGGGCACAAGGTCGTCGTGGCGGATTTGTCGGGGATCGAACTGCGGGTGAACCACTACCTGTGGCAAGTCCCCTCCTCCACCGCGCTGTTCGCCGCTGACCCGGCCAAGGCCGACCTCTACAAGGACTTCGCCAGCAAGCTATACGGCGTGCCCGTGGAGGACGTGACGAAAGCCCAGCGACAGATCGGCAAGGTCGCCCACCTCGGGCTCGGGTACTCCGCCGGGGCAAAGACCTTCGTGCGCATCGCCAAGCTGATGGGCGGCGTGGACATCACCGAGGACGAATCGCAGAGCATCGTGGCGTCGTGGCGCTCGGCCTACAAGCCCATCGTCGAAGGGTGGAAGAAGTGCCAGCAGGCGCTGCACGCCATCGCCAACGGGGTGGAAACCGAAGTCGATCCCTGGGGGATGGTCACCACCGACGAAGACGGCCTGAGGCTCCCCTCCGGGCGAAAAATCCGCTACCCGAACCTGCGGCAAGTCGTCGGCGACGACGGCAAGAAGTCCTGGAAGTACGGCAGCGGGCGGCACGAAACCTTCCTGACCGGCGGGAAAATCGACGAGAACGTCGTCCAGTCCCTGTCGCGGGACATCCTCGCCGACAACATGCTGGAGATCAAGAAACTGACCGGTTACTTCCCGTGCCACTCAGTACACGACGAACTGATCTACGTCGTACCGGACGCCGAGGCACAGTCGATGCTGGATACCGTGCAGCGCGTTATGCGAACGCCACCCACGTGGTGGCCGGAACTGGCGGTGTGGTCCGAAGGGGATGTGGCTGACAGTTACGGAGCGGCGAAGTAGCGGTTATTGTATACAACTGTATAATGTTAGCTACTGGAGGTCGCTATGGACACACTGAAAGAACTCAAAGAGTGGATACTCGAAGACCCGGATCGTCGTGTGGGGTGTCTCGTCGACGCAGATTTCTATCTGGTGCAGTACGACCTCCACCCCGACCGGTTTCTGCTACCCGCCCGTTTCGCCCACGTAAAGCCCGTGGTCGAGGCGTTCGCAGGGCGGTCGCAAGACTATTACCGCTGGCTGATGGACTTCGCCGACACCTACTTCTTCCGTGACTCTGGCTGTTCCCAAGCGATCAAGGAGCTGGCGTACGACGTTCAAAGTCGGGGAGCCACCCGCCGCAAGCGGGAGGTCGTGGGGATAGCGATGAAGCGGGCGCTGGCCGAAGGTCTGGTCACGGAGGACCAGAAGAACGACTGGGCAGTATCGTTCCGAAGGTGGATCAGCCGGAAGTTGCAGCACGATCTGCGCGAACATCGCGACGCCTCCACCCGGAAGCGCCTGCCCCGCGAAGAGCAGCAAAGGTTGTCTGCCGCGTTTTGGGAAGACATATACACGTACGCCACAGAAGGAGTATTACTTGATGCAAAAAGCATGGAGCTACAGTTCATTGACGGACTTCCTGGGGTGCCCGAGGCGCTACCACCTGGTCCGTGACAAAAAGCTCGTCCCGTTCGTCGAAACCGAGGCGATCCGCCACGGCAACGAAGTCCATAAGGCGCTCGAAGACCGCATCGCCGTGAAGCAACCCCTGCCCGAGAAGTTCGCGCAGTACGAGTCGATGATCGCCAAATTCGACCGCCCGGGCGTGACCGTGGAGCAAGAGATCGCTCTCGACCGCAACCTGCGCCCCGTGGGTTGGTGGGACAAAACGTGTTGGGTTCGCGGCAAGATCGACCTCTCCCTGACCGCCAAGACATCAGCCATGCTGGTTGACTGGAAGACGGGGAAAGTGAAAAATGATTCGTCTCAGTTGTCGCTGTTTGCGGCAATGAAGATGACCATCGACCCCCAGGTGACGGTCACGAAAACCATGTTCGTGTTCCTCAATTACGGCAAGACCATCTCGGAAAGCTATGAGAAGGACGCGGTGCCGGGTATCTGGGCGGATTTCATCGGCAAGGTGAACCGTCTGGAACAAGCCTACGAGGCGGACAAGTGGCTCCCGAAGCCGAGTCCGCTCTGTGGGTGGTGCCCGTTGAAGAAGGAGCACTGTGAGTTTCGTGGGCGTTAGTTTATAACACGTTATACTATAACGAAAGTAATACCCATGATCACTGCGCTGCACAACCTGACTGACGAAGAACTGATCTCCTACGCGCACAACGTTATCAACGGAGAAAGCGACCTGTGCCTGGAGCTGTTACTTCGGTTCATTGATTTTGTGGAAGAGCTGGAGCTACAGAAGGAGCTGAAGCGGCCATGACGCCAGAAGGTAAAGTCAAAGCGAAGGTGAAGAAGGTACTGGCGACCCACGGGGCGTACTACCACATGCCCGTGCAGAACGGCATGGGCAAGCCTTCGCTGGATTTTGTGGGGTGCCACCAGGGCCGGTTCTTCGGTATCGAGACCAAGGCCGGCAACAAAGCCATGACCCCCCGCCAGGAAACCACCGCAGCCGAGATGCAATCGGCGGGCGGCATGGTGTTTTTGATCAACGAGGTCCAGGGACTGGATACGCTCCAGAACTGGCTAACAAGTTAGGAACCACGGAAATGCCCTCTTCCCCCAATTACAAACGGGACTACAAGCAGGAATACGCCACCGCCAAGGCGCGTGGCGAGGACAAAGACGCCAACCAGCGGAACAAGGCGCGGCGGGCCTACGAGGCACAGCACGGCCCCCTGCCCCCGGGTGTGGACGTAGACCACAAACGCAAGATCAAGGACGGCGGGTCGAACGCCCCGTCGAACCTCCGCGCCCGCCCCGCCTCGGCGAACCGGTCGGATAACGGGCACAAGAAAGGAGAGAAGCTGTGAGCGCCCTGGAAAAGCAGGTGGCCGGTGCGCACTACAAGGACCAGCCGATCCAGCCGGTGGAGTACATCCATGCGAATGGGCTAGGCTTCTGCGAAGGAAATGTGGTGAAATACATCTCCCGCTGGAAAAAGAAAAACGGGCTGGCCGACCTTGAGAAGGCCAAGCACTACATCGAACTGCTGATCGAGTTGGAGACGAAGCATGCTGGTCAACACGAGGAAGAAGGCACTGGTGCTGCGCTTGCGCGATCCGGGCCGTGTGTTATCGGTCATCCCCAAGGCTAAGACGCTCACCGTCCAGGGCAAGGAGTTCGTAGCGGTCCCGCACACGCTGGAGGCGGTGAAGGTGCTGAACAACATCGGCATCGACGCCCCCTCCCCCATGCTCTACTACTACAACTGGCCGGGGCGATACACCCCGTTTGAGGCGCAGCGGACGACGGCGGCGTTCATGTCGCTGCACAACCGCTGCTACAACCTCAACGATCTCGGGTGCGTGGATTCCGAAACCGAGTATCTAACCCCCACCGGGTGGAAGCGCATAGACGGCTACGACGGCGGGTTGGTGGGGCAGTACGTCCCCGAGACAGGCGCGGTTGAGTTCGTGGAACCGACCGAGTACGTCAAGAAGCCGTGCCCTACTATGTTCCACCTGAAGACCAAGTACGGTCTGGACCAGATGTTAAGCCCGGAGCACAGGGTGCTACTGGTCTCCAAGGAGAACCCCGGCAAACGGGAGGTGGTGCAAGCGCTCGGACTGTACGCGAGGCAGAACCAGTGGGTGGCTACGGGGCGGAACAAAAAATCGTTGTCGACCATCGGATGGGCGAAAGCAGCGATCCCTGTAACGTACTCAGCACTCGGCGGAAGCGGACTGGACTTGTCTGACGACGAGCTGCGATTGCAGATAGCGGTCATCGCGGACGGGCACTTCCCTCCCAACCGGACTAATCGGTGCATCATGCGTCTGAAAAAGCAGCGCAAGATAGATCGACTACGCGCCATCATCCAAAGATTGGGGATTGAGTGCTTCGAGCGGCCGGACACCGAGGACGGGTTCACGAAGTTTTCGTTCAACGCCCCGATGCGGGTGAAAGAGTTCGGCCCGGAATTCTGGTGCGCCACCCCCGAGCAACTGGCGGTGGTTCGCGACGAAGTGCTTCACTGGGACGGGTCGTTCCGCAAAGGCAAGCCGACGTCGGAGTTCATCAGCAACTCGAAAGCGTCGGCGGACTTTGTGCAGTACGCTTTCAATGCGGGCGGGCGCACAGCGCGTGTCGTCGTGGACAACCGTGGGCCGACCTACTCCGTGATCATCCGCGATAACGGTCGCCCGCTTCAGGTGGTGTCCTCCAGTGCAAAAACGCGTAATACGGTGATGCACCCTGTACCGTCGACAGACGGGTTTAAGTACTGCTTTATGGTGCCTAGCACGTTCTTGATACTGCGGCGCAACGGGTGCGTGTTCGCCAGCGGCAATACAGGCAAGAGCCTCGCTACCCTCTGGGCGTACGACTACCTCCGCTCCATCGGGTCAGTGCGCAAGATGCTGGTGGTGTCGCCGCTCTCCACCCTGGAGAGAACGTGGTGCGACGAAGTATTCAACCACTTCCCGCACCTGACCTGCACCGTGCTCTACGGCAGCCGCGAACGCCGCCTGAAGCTCCTCGAACAGGACGCCGATGTTTTTGTCATCAACCACGACGGGATCAAGGTCAAGGGGTTGATCGAGGCCATCAACGCCCGGGAGGCCATCGACGTGGTGGTGATCGACGAGCTGTCCCAGGCGGCGCGCAACGCCGGCTCTGACCGCTGGAAGGCGCTGCACAAGATCGTCCGCCACGAGCGCACGGTTCCGCGCATCGTCTGGGGGCTAACCGGCACACCCGTACCGAACGCCCCGACCGACGCCTGGGCGCAGTGTCGCCTGCTGACCCCGAGTACCGTGCCGGCGTTCTTCGTCAGCTTCAAGCAGCGGGTGATGCGCCAGCTCAGTCAGTTCGTCTGGTCGCCCAAGGAAGACGCGATGGAGTACGTCTACGAGGTCATGCAGCCGGCGATACGGTTCAAGCGGGACGAGGTCGTCGACCTGCCGCCCGTGATGTACCAGACCCGCGAAGTGGAGCTGACCGCCGCACAGAAAAAGGCCTACAAGGACATGATGACCAAGCTCCAGGCGGAGTTTGAGTCCGGCGAAGTGACCGCCGTCAACGAAGCGGTCAAAGCGCAGAAAGTCCTCCAGATTCTCTGCGGCTGTGTGTATGGCAAGGACGGCGAGGAACACAGCGTCGACGCCACGCCCCGCTTCGAGGCGGTACGGGAGGTTTGCGAAGAGTCCGGGTCCAAGACCATCGTCTTCGTGCCGTTCGTCTCGATGGTGGAGCCGCTGCGGGCCTATCTGGAAAAGGCCGGGTTCTCGGTGGCGTGCATCCACGGTGGCGTCAGCAAGACCGACCGCGACGCGATTTTTTCGTCGTTCCAGAAGCTCGCCGAACCCCGTGTGCTGGTCTCCATCGCCCAGGCCATGAGCCACGGGCTGACCCTGACCGCAGCCTCCACAATCGTGTGGGCCGCACCGATCCCGAACAACGACACCTTCGAGCAGGCCAACGCCCGGATCACCCGACCCGGCCAGCGGCTCAACCAGTTGATCGTGATGATCGAGGGCTCGCCCCTGGAGCGGAAGTATTACCAGCGCCTGAAAGAGAAAGGCCGGGTCCAGGGGGTGCTGCTCGACATGGTGCAGGCGGCGCGAAAAGCGGTGTCGATTTGACACTTCTTATATACAAGTTAATATACTAACACGTTACAAAAAGGAGCCTATGCAGTTATGCGTCTGATTGACTACATCGAGGTCGCCCACAAGTTGAGCATCCAACCGCTCGCTGTGCTACGCCTCGCCAAGACCCCCGATTTCCCCAAGAAGACCCAAGTTCTCGGCCCCCGGTCCGGGCGATGGGTGGAGGAAGAAATCGACGAATGGATTGAAAACTACAGAAAGAAGGAGAAGGGCAATGGAAGCAGTCGCAACGAAACGGTCAGTGAAAGACCTGACGGATGTGGAGCTGGTTGAGCTGTACATCAAACTGCGGGATCGCCGCGCCGCCCGGAAGCGGGCCTACGAAGTCGAGGACGACTCCGACAAATTCAAGCAGGAAAAGATTGAGGGCATCCTGCTCCACCGCTTCAACGAATCGGGTGCCGAGTCCGTACGAACCAAGGCCGGCACCGCGTACAAAAAGGTCAGCACCTCCGTGTCCTGCGCGGATCGTGCAGCGTTCCTGGACTTCGTCAAGGAGAACGACCTGTACGACCTGCTGGAAGCCCGCCCGGCTAAAACTGTGGTCACGCAATACTTCGACGCTCACGGCGACTACCCGCCAGGGCTGAACATCAAAAAAGCTGTAGTAATCTCTGTTAACCGTAGCTAAGGAACCATCATGTCCAACATCATCCCGTTCAACTCCGCCGAACTCCCTGCATTCATCGCCCGTGGCTTTGAGGTCACCAACGACCTGCTGGTCTCCGGTAACGGCGGCTTCCCCACCATCTCGATCAAGGGCAAGGTCTTCACCCTCAAGCGCGGCGACGAAAAGACCCTGATCACCAAGCCGGGCACCGATGACGAGCCGGCATCCTCCCTGGAAGTCGTGATCCTCAAGGCGGGCCCCGCTGGCGACAAACTCGCCAAAGTGTTCTACACCAGCGGCTTTACCGAAGGCTCCGACGCCAAGCCCACCTGCTACTCCAACGACGGCATCAAGCCCTCCGCCAACGCCCAGGAACCGCAGAGCAAGACCTGCGCCGGCTGCCCGAACAACATCTGGGGCTCCCGCATCAGCGAAGACGGCACCAAGGGCAAGCTGTGCTCCGACTCCAAGCGCCTGGCGATTGCCCCCGCCGGTCAGATCAACGACCCGATGCTGCTGCGTGTCCCGGCGGCGTCCCTCAAGGCGCTGACCCAGTTCGGCCAGCAGCTCGCCAAGCGTGGCGTCCCCTACCAGGCCGTGGTGGCGAAGATCGGGTTCGACTACACCGTGGCCCACCCGGCCCTGACCTTCAAGCCGGTCGGCTTCGTCGATGAAGCCACGATGAACGCGGTCAAGGAAATGATGGAGTCCGAGCTGGTCAAGAAGATCACGGGCGCACTGGAAGACGAAACCCTCACCGACGCGTTCGACAACACCCCCGTGCCGGCACACGTCAAGAACGACCACCCCGCCGTCAAGAAGACCACGGTCGATCCGGACGAAGACCCGAAGCCGCGCGTGAAGGTCCAGGTGGTGGCTGACGCCGACGAGCAGATCGAAACCCCGCCGGCCAAGGTCGCCAAGCCCGCGAAACCCGTCGTCAAGGAAGAACCCGCCCCGGTCGCAGCCAAAGTGGCGGTGATCAACGACGCCATCGACGCCGAAATGGACAACCTCGACTTCGACGACTAATACCCCAACCGAGGGGCGCGTCTCGGGACCAACGCGCTTTAACATCACTGTCTAACACGTTAGTATTCGTGTTCGCTTTTGGGGTAACAATGGACACGCTGACATTTCTACAAACGATCCTCCCCACGGGAGGGTACAAGTACGCAGCAATATGGCACGACAGACCTGACCACCCTCGTGGTGGTTTCTTTATCCACCAAGCATTTTCCGACATCGACGATCTCGCCGACCACATCGCCACCGCCGCTGGTCGGGGCCGCACGGTGTACCACGCCTGTGCATCCTTCAAGGAAGTTCTCTACGCCACCACAGCTTCGGGGCGCGAGTATGTTGCCGGGCGCAAGCAAGACAACACCGCCTTCGCCAAGTCCCTGTGGCTGGACATCGACGTCAAGACCGACACCTACGCCACGCAGCGTGACGCCGCGCGCGATGTCCTGCGCCTGGCCCAGACCCTGGGGGTCGGTCGACCCCTGCTGGTCAACTCCGGCTATGGGGTCCACGCCTACTTCGTCCTCGACCGGGACATCACCACCCTGGTGTGGGGCCAGATGGCCGCGCAACTCAAGGCTGTATGTGACCACCTGGGCGTCAAGCACGACCGCTCCCGCACCACCGACAGCGCCTCCATCCTGCGCCCGGTCGGGTCGCTGAACTTCAAGTACGACACCAGCAAACCGGTGAAGCTGGCCGGCGCGGGGGATGTGATCCCGCTTGAAGCGATGCAGCGCGCGCTGGACGCCTATGTGGAGCAATACGGCCTGGAGTTCGAGGTCGTCAATAACGTGCGGATCGCCTCCGACCTGAACAACGACCTGATCGTCAAGCGCGAGTTCCCGGACGCATTCGCCGAGGAAATCGTCAAACACTGTCAGCAGGTCAAGCAATTCGCAGAAACCGGCGGGCAGGACGAGCCGACGTGGCACAAGATGATCGGGCTGCTCAAGCACTGCAAGGACGGCCCGGACTTCGCCCACAAGTGGGGGAGCCAGTACGAGGGCTACGACGCCGACGAGACCAACGCCAAGCTGGAACTCTGGCAGGCGGGGCCGCCCTCCTGCGACACGATCCGAGGCATCAACGCCGAGGGCTGTGCCGGGTGCGAGCGAAAGTGCCGCTCCCCGATCCAGTTGGGCGAACGCGCACCCGAGAACGTACCGCACCGCCCCGTCGAAGTCACGGTCGACCAACGACCGGTGGAGGAAGTGTCGTACGGCCCCGGCTCACGCTACTGGCCAAGCACCTACTCCATCATCGACGGCAAGGTGACGTACTTCGACCAGGGCACATCCAACGACCCCACCAGCACCGAAGGCGGGAAAAACGTCCCGCTGTGCACCGCATGCTGGGTCATCAGCGAGGTCGAGGATCAAGGGGAATACAAGGTCCACATGGTCGCCGAGATCAGGAGTGGGATTCGCCACGAATTCGACATCCCCATGGCCTCGCTGTCGTCTGCCGACAAGCTGCGCTCCGCCCTCGCGGCCAACCGGGTCTTGGTCCACGACCAATCAGGAAAAGCAGGGGTAAGACTCATGGACTTCATCATCAAACAATCCGCCGCGATCCAGCGGCATCGAGAAGAAATACGAACATTCACCCAGCTCGGCTGGACGGAACACCACGACAAATTCCTCCTGGGCGACACGCTGTTTACGCCCACCGGGCGGACCACCGTCCGTGTGGCGAGTGACCTCGCCAACCTGGGAAAAGGCGCATCGGCCGCAACCGGCGCATACGCCCGGCAAGGCACCGTGGCTGACTACAGGGACGCCGTGACCACGCTGTATGGGGGTCAGGACCAAGCGGCCTGTCGCTACGTTCTGGGGGCTGCCCTGGGCGCGTACGTCTCGCCCCTGGTGGTCGACGACTTCTGGCACGGGATACCGCTGGCCGTGTACTCTGCGGCCTCCGGTTATGGGAAAACCACCCTCGCGGCCATCGCCATGAACGCGGTCATGAAGCACACCCGCGCCATGGCGTCCGACGCCACGCTCAACGGCCTGAAGAAGATGCTGTCCCTGTACGGCTCGGTCCCGGTACTGTTCGACGAACTGACGGACAAGCTGACGGTGCCACAAAGCGCGGACCTGCTCTACAACTGGTCCCAGGGCATCGACCGCCAGCGGGTAAAAAGCGACGGCAGTCTGGTGGCGCGCAACGAGATGTGGTGCAACATGGGCTTCGTCACCACGAACAGCTCGGTGCTGTTCCGACTCACGGAATCGCCCACGGACCCCGAAGCCTGCCAAGTGCGCGTGATGGAAATCAACCTGGCCGAGCACATCCGCAAGCCCCGAAAGGAGACCCAGGCCCTGGCGATGCACACCGCGTCCAACATCTACGGCGTGGCGGCGGATCAGCTCATCCCCATGCTGCTGCGTAACAAGGACAAGATACGCGACCAGCTCCACCAGGAATTTCTGGCTGTCACCGGGCGTCTGCCGGCGCGGTACGCTGTCACCAGCCGCTTCCTCGCCCATCACGCCGCCTGTACCGTCGTCGGGCTCAAGCTCGGGCGCAACCTGGGCCTGTGGGACTTCTCCCCTGCCGAAGCCCGGCAGTTCGCCATCGAGAACATCATGGCGCAGGTGGAGCAGATCAACGAGTACCGGGCCACCCCCGAGGACCGTTTCGCCGCCATGATGGCCGACTTCCACGGACGCCTCATCGTGACCTACCGGTTCGACTCCATCGACGGTCGGGCGAAAACGGAAGAGCCGCTGGCTGCGGTCCCCTCGACGCAATCTGTCGCTGGGCGGTACGCCATCGGTGCTCCCGCCACCAAGACCCACGTGGCCGACCCCGGGCGGTTGTTCATCACCGTCCATGCCATCAACGACTGGTGCGCGGCACGCGGCCTCAACGCCCTGGAGCTACGCAAGGAGTGGATGAATGCAGGCCTGATCGAAATGGGGCGCGGGGCCAGCCGGCTCGGTGAGCAGAAGATCACGCTCGCCAAGGGCATCCCGGCCAAAGGTCTGGGCCAAGCCCGGTGTCTGGAGTTCGCCGTCCACAAAGTACGCGGCGTTCTGCCCGAAGTCGACATCCGCCCGGTGGAGACAGCCGCCACCGCTGCGGCGTAGGACGAAAAAAGGCCGGGTCAGTGACCCGGCCAAGTGCCTACAGGAGGGAGAATCGGGGTGCAGTATACCCGATACCCTGTTACAAATCAGCAAGCCGGCGGACGGCACCCCGGTTAGACTTGTTGAACTGCACCCCCTCCAGAACGTCGCGCTCGTGTTTTGCGTTGGTCCGCACAGCGTTACGCAGTTCAGTCATCGGCTGGCGGGTGTAACCCAGATTGACCCGGGCCGCTTGCAGCTTCATCCACGCCTTGGTGGCGTCTGCCGTCGACTCCCCGGCCTTGGTCGCCTCCACGTAGTCCCGCTTGATGTCCGCCGCGCGTGTCTTGAACTCGTGCTC
>JACCEE011561442.1_pt1 | contig 10921 bp, 14 predicted proteins | sample 7449931 | NCBI WGS metagenome assembly JACCEE01 (sample SAMN15323457, study PRJNA562643) | freshwater metagenome | isolation source: river surface water | place: USA:Blue River Watershed | collected 2017-08-19 | reverse complement strand
GTAGTAAGTTTAGTCTTTTGGAGCGTGTTTATCGTTCCTGTCTACGACCTGAAAGTTTCGTTTGTACAGAATATTGAAATCACGCTTTGGTTCACGTTGTTAGCCATTGTGCGATCTTATGTAGTTCGCAGGTATTTTAACCGGAGTATCAAATGACCAAAGCCATACGATTCTTCAAGAAGCACGCAAAGTCAATGGAAGTTCCTCTCTTCGGAGGATGGATTCACGTTTTCTATGACCGTGAGTCTTATATTGAAGCTAAGAAACTCTGCAACCTTGAACTAGACGACTACGAGTGGTTAGGCGGAGTCTGCGAACATATTGCAAGTCCAGATCAAGGCTCTATGATCCTTATGGGCATCTTTGATTGGGCTGCGGATATTTGTGTTCATGAGTGTGTACACGCTATGCAATTTGTATTAGAATTTGTTGGTAGTGATTGTCCAGAGACAGAAGCGTATCTTTGCCAGAATATTTTCTGTCATGTTTATAACCATCTACCGAAAGGTGAGTAAATGAAACAAGTAATTGATCTATATCAACAAGGTTTCACTAAGTCTGAAATCTCGCGCAAAACTTCAATTCCTAGAACAACAGTTAGGCGCATTATCAGTAAATTTAAGGAGTCGCAAACATTCAAGATTGGTGACAGGGTTCTTATCAATGGGAAAGGTTCCCGTGATATTTGGTCTGAAGATATGCAGATGTATGTCGGCGCAGTCGGTACTATTACAGACTTTGACACTGACGGAACTTATGAGGTTAAGTTTGAAGACCGTTTGTGTTGGTGGTTTAATTATGAAAACCTAGAGTCATTGTCCGAAGAAACTCTACAAATTTTGGACAACTACAAGCAGTCTGAGGCTGTTTTAGACGATGCTCCGCTTTCTGAGACTATTATTCCGAAACGCCATGACGGCACTCGTGAAGAATTAATTGAGGATATTCGGACACTTGCAATTGCCAACCCAGAACTTGCTATCAGCCGTAATTGGTATCGAATTAATGGTACATTTAGCGAATCAAATTTTAGTCAGTTCTTCGGAACCTTTCATGAATTCAAACGCCAAGCTGGAATTGTTCTTACACGGCAGCAGCACCATCTTGAAAAACAGATTGCCAAGCATGCTAGTGTCGACCATTATCGTGAGATGAATAATGAGCGCCATAGTTATGGCGACAAGTATGATAAACCTAGTAACAAGCGTTTCAAACAAGTTGTTATTGTAGGCGATCTACATGATAAGAATGTTGATCCTTTCTACATGGACGTTTTGATTGATACCCTACAACGTGTACAACCAGATGTAATTGTACTGAATGGGGATATTTTTGATTTACAAGAGTTCTCAAAGTATCACACTGACCCACGGGACTTTGATGTTGTAGGGCGAATCCAATTTGTCCATGAACACATTCTTAAACGTATCCGAACAGTTTGTCCACACTCACAAGTCGACTTCATCGAAGGAAATCATGAAGCACGATTGCTGAAACATCTTGCTGATGCTACACCAGCCTTACGTTGCGTTCTAAGTGACCTACATGGTATGACGGTTTCTAGCCTACTTGGGTTGGATAAGTTCCAGATCAACTATATTGCTAAGGGTGATTTATCCGCCTACAATATCCGTGATGTTCATAAGGAGATTTCCAAGAATTACAAGGTCTATTTTGACTCGTTCATTGTGTCGCATGAAGGAACTGCTAAGAACTTAGGTTTTCCTGGTTGCAACGGCCACCACCACAAAACAGTAATTGAAAGTCTGTATAATGAGCATTTCGGAACCTATAACTGGGTTCAACATGGTTGTGGACATAGACTCGACGCAGAATATTGCCATCCAAAATGGGCCAATGGTTTTGTGATTGCAACTTGCGATATAGAAACCAAGCGTACAGTATTTGACACAATTACGTTTCAAGAGAATTTTGCAATTGTGGGTGGGGTTTTTTATGAGCGCGTGTAACCTTGACAACCACTAAAATCCATGATACAACCGCATAAATCAAAATTTCAGGAGCCAACATGAAACCTAAGAAAGAACTCAAAGGGGAGTCATTCGTGATTCCAGCAGAAGTGCAAGATGACATTGAGTCTAAAGAAGGTTTGGATGAGCTTGTAGAAATCTCTCAAGACCTTGACTTGTACGATGATCAAGTTAAAGAAGACGAACTTGAAGTTGCCAAACTGCTAAAAGGTAGTGCTGAACACTTTGAACTAGATGCAAGTCTAATTGATCGTCTGGTTCGCCATGGTATTGCTGCTAAGACTGAAGAAGGTCTGATGCGTGGTTATAAGTGGGATCAGTTTGTTAAGTAATGTCTTTCACTAACTAATACCAACCAAATAGGCGGCTAAATGTCGCCTATTGCTTTAAGGAGATTCCCAATGGCTCGTACTCCCAAATCTACAACGCCTCGTAAGCGTGAGAATACTGAGAAGGTGTTTGCTAACAACTGTTTCAAGCCGGTTGTTGCTAAGACTGATAAACAGAAGCAACTTCTGAATGCTTTAAAAGAAAAGACTATTACATTCGCAATCGGACCAGCAGGAACAGGTAAGAGCCATGTAGCGCTCTCTCACGCTTGTGTACAACTAATGTCTGGACAGATTGACAGAATCCTAATCAGTCGCCCAATGGTGCCTGCTGCATATGAGGATATAGGCGCCCTCCCTGGTGATGTTAATGACAAATTTGTCACCCCTTACATTGGTCCTGTTCGCCCGATCTTAGATAGTTGCTTAGGGCGGGGGCACGTTGATATGTTTTTGAAAGAAGGTAAAATTATTTGCTCACCTTTAGCCTTCATGCGTGGATCAACTTACAACCGAACTTGCATGATTCTTGATGAGGGCCAGAACTGTATCCCCGAACAACTCAAGATGTTCCTAACCCGTATTGGAGAAGGGTCGTCGATTATTGTCACAGGTGATGCTAGACAAACTGATATTGCAGGGATCAACGGTTTGGAAGACGCCGTAAAGCGTTTGGGCTGGCACCCAGATATTGCCGTAGTTGAGTTTGACCGCTCAGACATTGTGCGACATTCAATCATTTCTGACATCCTGCAATCATATGAAGGATAGTTTGAAGCGGTGAGTCGAGTTTGCAGTACAAAGTAGTTGACATCAGTTTAAGAGTCTGTAAAATGGCTCTTGAACTTTTTACATGGAGAAAGAAAATGCGAACGCACACCTACGGAAACAAAAATTTTTACTATCCAGAAATGTCAGACTTAGTTGGTAAGGTCTTCACTTCAGTTACCTTGACTGAAGACACTATGGTTTTTGAAAACGACACTGAAAAGTTTACATTTGAACATGATCAAGACTGTTGTGAAAGTGTATGGCTTGAAGACGTTTGTGGAGATATAGACGACCTAGTAGGAGAGCCTTTGCTTTTGTCTGAGGAAGTTTCTAACTATGACGCAGAATCTTTGGGTAATTCTGATGAGTCGTATACTTGGACTTTCTACAAGTTTGCAACACGCAAAGGTTATGTGGATGTCCGTTGGTATGGAACAAGCAATGGTTACTATAGCGAGTCTGTTGACCTTAAGTATGAGGTGAAAAATGCAAACTAACATCAAAAAGCCGTACAAAATCTACGCAGAAGTTTTGGAAGACGAAGCCCTCAAGCAATTTGAAGATGCTATGAACCAAGACTTCGTTGTTAAGGGTGCTTTGATGCCTGATGCTCATACAGGTTACAGTCTGCCTATTGGTGCAGTTGTAGCGGCTGACAACTACGTTGTACCTGCTTTTGTAGGATATGACATTGGTTGTGGTATGTGTGCTATCAAGACTACTTTTAACAAAGATGAAGTTGCTGCAAACGCTAAGACGATCTTTAACCAAATCTATCGTGATGTTCCGGTAGGTTTCAATCATAACAAAACTGATGGTCACTTTGTCTACATTGGTAAGACTACTGAAACTCTGAATGAAATCTTCGCTAAGAACGGCTTAAAGCAACTTGGAAGCCTTGGCAGCGGGAATCACTTCATTGAGGTTGGTTGTGATGAGTCTGACGCCGTTTGGATCATTGTTCATTCCGGTTCTCGCGGTATTGGACATGCTGTTGCAACTCACTACATGAAACTTGCAAGCGGTGACGGTAAGGCTCGTGAAGGCGCTTACGGGTTCTTTGCAGATTCCGAAAACGGTCAGAACTATATCAATGATATGAACTTCTGCCTTGAGTTTGCCCTTGCGAACCGAAAAGAAATCATTATGCGAGTTTCGCAAGCAATTGCCCGTAGTGTTGAGGGTACTGTGATCTTTGAAAGCCTTATTAACCGGAATCACAATCACGCAGAGTTTGATGGTCAGTATTGGATTCATCGTAAAGGTGCTACCCATGCCGAAGAAGGTATGCTGGGTGTAATTCCAGGAAACATGCGCGACGGATCGTTTATTGTTCGTGGTAAAGGCAATAAGGATTCGCTTTGTTCTAGTTCTCACGGTGCAGGTCGAGTTCTTGGTCGTAAAGAGGCTCAACGGGTTCTGTCACTTGAAGAGTTTAAGGCGACTATGAGTAACGTTTGTGGTAAGGTTGATAACTCAACTCTGGATGAATCCCCATTTGCTTACAAGGATATTTTTGAGGTTATGCGACTTCAGAGTGAGTTGGTAGAAGTTTTACATCATGTGAAGCCGATTATCAATATTAAGGGTTAGCAGTCTTGACAACAACCTAAAATTATGTTAATACCCTCCCAACCACCGGAGGGTATTTTCTATGGCTTTCACATTCGACACAGTTGTATCAAGTCCTACGTTCAATGCGTACTGTACAGTTCAGTTTGCAAGAGACTATCAAGACTCTAAACTAAACACATCTTTTGCAAGCCTATCAGACGCTCAAGTGCAGCGATTGATTGTTTGGGCTTCTCGCCAATTGTCAACTCTCCAATGGGTTGGTTCAAAAACTGTTATTACACAGCCGCTTGAGTGGCCGAGAAAATACGTTTATATCGAAGGTGGAACTGCTGAAAACGAAATTTACGATCAGTATCAGTTCCCGTGGGATGCTATTCCGGTTTTTGTCCAAGAGGCCACCGCAGACCTTTGCGGAGTCTTCGCAGAAGAAGACCCAACCGAAGAACTTGGCCTAGCAGGTTTAAAACGCCTTAAAGTTGATACCATTGAGATTGAGTCTGATATTAAATCATCTACAGCATGGTTCCCATCAAGCACCCGCAGTCTGTGTTACCGCTACTTGAAAAACACTAATGCTTATTCGGTTCGTACTGAAAGGGTTGGGTAATGGGATTAAAAACTAAAACAATCCAGAAAGCCGTTTCGGCAGCTTTCAAAGCACTTGGCGAGTTGGTACAGCCAATCACATACCGGAGAACAACAAGCGTTTACAACCCTGCTACTGGTCAAATGGTTAAGACGAATACTGACTATACAGTTAAAGCAGTTATCACAGACTTTTCAAACTATGAAATTGATAGAGTAACAGTCTTAGCCTTCGACCGCAAAGTCATTGTACAAACTAAAGACATGCCAGTAGTTCCAGTTGTTGCAACAGACACCGTACTGATCGACAACAAGTCTCACAACATCGTGCGCTTCATCAAAGACCCTGCTAACGCTACGATGACGCTTCACTTAAGAGCACCGTAATGCTGTCTGTTACTGCAACCGTTTCCAAGGAGTCTTTAGAACGTTGCAAACGTGAGTTGCTAGAGAAACTGACACGCAAGCAGGAAGAGACTGCGATCAAAGTTTACAACTTCATTGTAAGCGGTAGTGTTGATTATAGTCCTGGACCAAACAATGGAATGCCAGCAAAAGTTCCTACATGGTCAGGCGCATTTATGGCATCTTGGAGAATTGAGTCAGGTTCAATTGATAACAGTTCAGCAGTCGCCCCAACGAGCGTAAGAATTGCTAAACCTATCTTTCCACGTGCTTCAAGAGTTACCAACATTTCCCACCAAAGTTTCAAATCTCCTATTTACATCTCCAACTCGGTTGTTAATGATCGTGGGGAACACTATGCTGAAGATATTGAAAATAGAGGGACACCGAAACATATGGAAGGTTGGAAGATCGCCTACAACGCTACCCAAGTTGCAAGGTTTCTGAAAGACATGATTGTGTAGTACTTGACAACAAATAAAAAGTATGTTATTACATGCACCATATTATGAGGTGAACCATGACTGTAGCGTATCAAAACGCCATTGAAGGCTATGTATCACAACAACTTGAGGTTGGGTTGGGGTACGCCGTCTGTTTTGATAACGTTCCTTTCATTGTACCTGAAGAGGATGTTTGGATCAAGTGTGAAATCTTTGACGGCGTTGTTAGTAGGGCTTCACTTGGTTCTCAACACGTTGAAAGAAGTCTTGGCACGGTATTTTTCACGATCTATTCTCCAAAGTCAATAGGTTCCATGCAAGCGCGTGAAGTAGTTGACGACATTATTGAAGAGTTTAGATCACAACAATTTGCAACCACTAACGGAAATTTAACCTTCTATGATGCGACTGTCAAGCGTCTAGGTGAGGTTTACGCTTCTGGGGCTGGTTCAAGTATTTCAGCAACTGTGGCCAGTACCCAATGGTATGGAATGGTTGTTGGGATAAGTTTTAAACATGATGAGTTTATCAACTGAAGGGCATATGCCCATTTTATTAGGAGAATGACATGGCTCTTTCAGAAGCTAACCGCGTAGCGGTATCATACATTGAAGAAGTAACTCCGGGTACTACTCCGGCTGCGGCTTTCCAAGAAATTCCGTTTACTTCGGTTTCTATTGAAGCTAACGTAAACACTACCACTACTCAGTCTATTCGTTCTGACCGAATGAAGGATGATTTGCTGCGCCTGTCTGGTATGACCCAAGGTGACATCGCAGTTGAAACTACCTATGGCGTCCATGATGACTTCATGGAATCTGCTTTCGGTAGTGAGTTTGATCCTTTCACGCTGACTGCGACCACCATTGATGCAGCCTCTGCTGACAACTCCTTTAATGATTCTGGCACTGGTTTCAATACCACCAAAATTAAACCTGGCATGTTCATTCGCACTAGTGGCTTCGCAACGGCTGCCAATAATGGCACTCACCTTGTTGTATCAGTGACGACTGGCAAAATCGTTGTTAGTGCTGCCACCACTCTCGCAACTGAAGCGGCTGGTGCTAGTGTTACGATCAAATCTAACTCACTGCGTACAGGGACGGCTAAGAAGTTCTTCTCCATTCAACGAGCATTCAAGGACGTTGGTACTTACTCTATCCATCGTGGGATGATTGTTAGCAACTTTGCACTGAACGTTGCGTCTGCTGCAACGGTTACTAGCACCTTCTCATTCATGGGTCGTGATACTCAATGGGCTACTAGTTCGTTCTCAACTGGTGCTGAACTTGCTATCCCTGCTTGGGAGGCAATGACATCGACCGCAAACGTTCGCAAGGTCTACATTGATGGTGCTGAAAGTTCTGCTACTGGCGTCTTCTTCCGTTCCATCAACCTGACTGTCAACCCGAACGTGCGCGAACTGCAAGCAGTTAGCAACTTCTACTCAATCGCTCACAACGTTGGTAGCTTTGACATTACTGCTGCAACCGAAGCCTATTTCAACGATAAGACGCTGCTTGAGAAGTTTATCAACGGTACGGCTCTGAGCATCAGCTATGAGTTCGTTGATCCTTCCGGCGATGTTTATGTGGTCTATCTACCCTATTGCAAGTTGAGTGCGGGTACTACCGGCAACATTCAGTTGAACTCTGACACCACTCAAAGCGTTACGTTCACCGCACTTGTCTCCCCAACTTTGGGCTTCATGGCTCAGATCAGCAAACTGTAAAAGTTTGTAGCGGCACTAAGAGTCCTCACCTTCGGGTGGGGGCTTTTTCGTTGACTTTTGAAAATGGTTGTGAAATACTTGAAAACTACTTGACAACCTCAAACTTTTATGATACTTTTCAAATACTGTCTTTTCCCTTTCTATGTGGTCTGCCGCTACATAGATTATTACATCCATAGAAGGAGTATTATTATGGCTAAACTGTCCAAATTCGCAATCTCTACCACTGCTGCTAAGGAAGGTGTTGAAGTTGACCTTGGTGATGGTCTGGTTGTTCGAGTTGCAAAGGCTGGTAATGAAAAGTATCAAGCCTACCTCAAACAAGTTCTGAAGCCGTATGAACGCCAAGTTCGTAATGGTTCGCTGGATGAAAAAATCTTTGCGAAACTTTATAATGAAGCGGTTGCTGAAACTATTCTGCTTGGTTGGAAGGGTCTTGAAGACGATAATGGCGCTGAAATCCCTTACACCAAGGAAAAGGCTATTGAGATTCTGTCTAATCCTGAGTTTGAAGAGTTTAAAGCCCTCGTGATGGACCTTGCAAACGAGCAGGCAGTCTTCTCTAAGGAGGCTGTAGAAGCAACTAAAAGCAGCACTTGAGGAATATATTACATGGCACGTCAAGTTCTCTGAACAGTATGAATTTTTCTTAGAACTTGAAAAGGAAACCGGCGAACGGTTTCCTGCCATCGAAACAAAGCCTAACTTGTTGGAGATGGATTTTCCTTACATCAAAGCGTTCTTTACTCTCTCAAGTGATCGACAACTAGGTATGGCAACGGGGCCAATCCCCTACTCATCTATTGTTGATTATGCTGATAGAACTGAACAAGATTGGCAGGAGTTCCTAGAAATCATCCAACATGTTGATTCGGTTTATATGAGTTTGAAGGCTCCGAAAGATGTTAAAAAACCCGCTTAACGGCGGGTTTTTAGTTGACACTACACAAAAACCCTTATAAAATTGTCTCACCATTTAACAACACGGGAAGTAAAAGTGACACACATTGCAAAACTCAAGGCCGCTTACAACGCCCTTAAAGACCAATACACTTATGAAAATAAAGTTAACTTCGACAAGGTAGTTTTTGACGAACTGCCAAAACTGTGGGGGGTTCGTCCTACTAGAGCGTCTGTTAAACGGTCGTCATTAGATGATGTTCTGTCAAAACTATTACCGGCGTATAAGAAGACGGTAACTTTCACGACAATCTCCGCTGACGTAAAAAGTAAAGGGCTTGAGATTAGCGACATGACACTTAGAAGTAGGCTTAACAAATTTCAAAACTATCGAGTCATTCTTAGGCGTGATAACCCAAAACTTTTTAAGGGTCTTGGGAAGTTGGTCACTGCTTGCGGTTTTTGGCTTGTAGAACCTACCACAATTGAAAAAGAAAAAGTACCCTTGTTGAGTAAGTTCCAAGAGTTTGTCAAAGTAAACTACGAGGACTCAGAATCTTTTACAACTATCGGGGATATAATTTCTGACTCTGGTATGGTTATTTCTACAGATGTTGCTGAGAAATATATTGTAAATATGGGTCATGCCATGTACAATAAGTCTAGTGGTACAAAAGTTGTTAAGTTGCGTAAAAAGAAGTCTGAAGAATTTGTAAACCTTAGCGAAATCCTAAAGGAAATGAAATGAAGTATATTGAAACAGTATCCCTTACTCCGTCTGAAGCCTCTGAAAAACTTGTTGTTAAGCGGTTCGACTATGTTACTGGAGAGGGTTATCAGCGAAACGTTTGTAAAAAGAATGTGCAACTATTGGCTAAAGTTGCTGAAGAAGCGGGTTCTTGGGTATTCCCAGTAATCAATGGCGTGCGTCATGGTGACAAGATTGAGGTTATTGATGGACAAAACCGAAGCCTTGCTGCTCAACTGGCTCAGATCGAAACAATTATTGCTATCTGGGACATTGCTGAATCTGACCGACCGAAAGTGTTTGTTGATTGGAACAAGGGGCAGCCTATCACTAATGCCCACCTATTAAATGTTAGTGGTGCCGCTAACAAGGTAAAGCAACTTTTTACTAATCATGGTCTATCATTAGAAGTAACTAACAAAAATTCAATTTCTATCAACAGTATTGGGGCTTCACAGGTCATGTGGATGCTTTACGAACTTCGAGGTGAAGCAAAATCTTTTAATGAGAGGCTTACTAAATTCATGGGGTCAGATATTTCTGAATTTGCAGATGAGGTTTCAACTATTAAGAAAGTATTTGAACTATACAGTAAGTTCAGGAATGTTAGTAAGTGTGAGCCAAATATGATTCGAGCTACAATCAAACTCATTGGCGAGATTGGGTTCAACGAAAACTCAATTGAAAACCTTTATAAGAACGCTAGACTTGTTCACTCAACTCCAGTATCTAGGGAGTTGCTTGAGGAACTTAAAGTTTACATGCAGTAACTCACTAACCCGCTTAACGGCGGGTTTTTGTTTTATAGGTCTTGACAAGTCTCTTATTTCCTGATACATTTGTATTTTGCTATTAGGGGATTGATATGGCTAAACTAACTACAGAGCAACTTGTTGAAAAGTTTCGTAAAACCCACGGGGATTTATACGACTATTCGTTAGTTGAGTACAGGGGACAGAACAATAAGGTAAAAATTGTCTGCAAAGTGCACGGTATGTTTGAGCAAAGACCCGGACACCATGCTAATGGTTCTGGGTGTCAGATATGTTATAACGAACGACGACACCTTTCTAAGAGACTGACTACTGATGAGTTTATTCAAAAGTGCGTGGAAAAGTTCGGAGACAAGTACGACTACTCTCAGACCGTTTACTTGGGTAACGCTAAAAAAATCACTGTAGTGTGTAAAGAACATGGTCCGTTTGAAGTCCTTGCTAACGACCATCTATCAAAAGGAACTGGTTGTAAGAAATGTAAAGGTCGTATGGTCAACACGCTTGAAGAGTTTGTAGAATTCTGCACAAATCTTCATGATGGTAAGTATGACTATAGTAAAGTAGTTTACAAGAATACCTCAACAAAAGTTGAGATTGTTTGTCCTATTCACGGGTCGTTTTGGCAAAAGCCACATAGTCATCGTATGGGTTTTGGATGTGATAAGT
>JACCEE012622783.1_pt1 | contig 10925 bp, 8 predicted proteins | sample 7449931 | NCBI WGS metagenome assembly JACCEE01 (sample SAMN15323457, study PRJNA562643) | freshwater metagenome | isolation source: river surface water | place: USA:Blue River Watershed | collected 2017-08-19 | reverse complement strand
ATTTAGAGCTCCCATATATTCTGGCAAAAAAGCTTTACTAAGACTACTAAAAGTATGAAGTTCAAAAATAGCTACTACCTTTCTATTGGGATATTGCTCTCGTACCGCTGTGACAGTTGCCTTTACCTTTGAAGGCGAATGAGCAAAATCACGATATACGACAAGGTCATCGGCATTAAAAACACACTCTAGTCTATTAGCCGCCCCTTTAAATGTTCTCATGGCAGAAGCAAACTCATTTATTCCTATACCTAAACGCTTACATACCTCCCAGGCACCATTTAAATTTGCCAAATTATGCTTTCCAAATATAGTTAAAGGAATATCAATCCCATCAAGTAAGGCTGTTGTTCTGCCATTCTTGGTCTGATAATTCGGGACTGAATATGGGACATGCTGAATACCTGATCTTTGATTGGCAGCAATGCGCCTTAACTCCTTATCTTCTTCAAAATAAATAAAAGTGCCTCCAGTCTCAATTAAATGGTAAAAAGTATTAAACTGAATAACGTAATCATCAAAGGTTGGAAAAACATTCATATGATCCCATGCAATTCCACTCAACAAAGCAATATGAGGATGATACAAATGAAATTTAGGTCTAGGATCAATCGGTGATGTTAAATACTCGTCACCCTCAAAAATCATAAATGGAGCCTCATCTGTCAACTTTACCATAACGTCAAAACCCTCTATCTTGGCTCCGACCATATAGTCTATATCGATCCCTGCGCTCTTGGCAACATGCATCACCATCGAGGTTATGGTAGTCTTGCCATGACTACCTCCAATAACTACTCGAAACTTATCCTTTGATGCTTCATATAAAAATTCAGGATAACTGTATATCTTTAAGCCCAACCGATGTGCTGCCTCCAACTCTGGATTATCCTTTTTCGCATGCATCCCAACAATGACTGCATCTAACTCAGCAGTTATACGATTCGTATCCCAACCCTCCGTCTCAGGTAATAATCCAAGATTCCCTAATCTAGTCCTGGATGGCTCAAAAATCTCATCATCAGAACCAGAAACGATATACCCTTTTTGGTGCAACGCAATGGCTAAATTGTGCATGGCACTGCCCCCTATAGCAATAAAATGGACTCTCATGGCATGTTGTTTTTCTATTACAAACCTACGAAAAAAGGTGTTCACCTTAGAGAAGAGATTTGAACCTCTGCCTGTTTTCTTTTGTTAGCTTTGTCTTATTAATGCATATCTATGAAAATATTTACCCTTACACCTGAAAACTGGAAATCGGATGGAGGACCGGTTTTTGGAGTTGTTCCAAAAGCAATCTGGTCGAAAAATGTACCGGTAGATGATAATAATCTTATAAACACCACCTCAAGACTACTTCTTGTTGATCTCGATCAGAGAGTCGTCCTTTTCGACACTGGAATGGGAAATAAACAAGATGAGCGCTTCTTTAAACATAGACACCGCTTTAATGCAATCGGCCTAGAAGCAGCCCTTAATGAAACTGGATTCTCCTGCTCTCAAATCACTGATGTCGTATTCACTCACTTACATTATGATCATGTGGGAGGAGCCGTTATACATAATATCTCCGGTGAGCCAGAATTACTCTTTCCAAAGGCAAAACACTATGTATCAAAAGCCCAGTGGGATTGGGCCATCAAGCCAAATAAAAGAGAAGCCGCCAGTTATTTACCTGAAAACCTAATGCCGCTCGAAAAAGCAAATGTTCTCCACTTCATTGATCAGGAATCATCTCTTTTTCCTAACATAGAACTGCGTCGCGTGGATGGACATACCATGGGGCAACTATTCCCCATCATTAAAACTAATAACGCTACCATTGCCTATGTAGCCGATTTTATTCCTTCTGTTGGAAATATTCCTATTCCATATATCACAGCCTACGATATTCAACCACTGCTCTCCCTTCAAGAAAAAGAGGAATTCTTAGAGGAAGCAGTAGAAAACCACTTCATTCTCGTCTTTCAACATGACTATTACCATGAAGCCTGTACGCTTCAGCGAACATCTAAAGGTATTGCGGTTGAGAGAACAGGTACCCTTTCTGATCTGATTAACTATAAATCGACAACTGAATAATTCAGAAAATAAAAAACCCAAGCGCACTCATAAGATTATTCTACTCCTTTCTGAAACCCTTCAGTTTGGAGAGTCTCTACAATTTCTCCAACCGCTTAAATATTACTTTAAGATCTTCTAAAGTTTGAGGTTTTTCAAGTATTGTACCAGTATTGTCTAACAAAAACATCGATGGCGTACCAACGATTCCCCACTCTTTGACCACGGGGCTCTCAAACCCCTTGAAATCGGTAATATTGATCCAGTTCAACTGAAGATTATTTACAGTCTCCAGATAATTTGAGATATCTCGATCCAGTCCAAAGGCGATCACCTCTATTTCTCGTGATGTTTGCTGATGGTAGAGATCTCTTAACATCGGTAAAATTTGCTTACAGTGAATACAATTTGATGACCAAAAAAGAACCAGACGAAATCTAGACGAAACTTGCGAAATATTAAAAGAGGTACCATCAAGGGTCTTAGATTTAAGAAGAGGAGCACTATTTCCAACCTTCATCTTGGTTATTTGTTTGAGCTTATCACTTAACCCATTATTACTCTCAAATTCCAAGCAAGAATCCTGATTCCAATGTTCAGCAAGAAAGACCAAAACATCCTCAAATCCAAACTGCTCAAAACCTTTAATCAGATACTCAGTAATAAACACAAATACAGCTGGGCTTCCCTCTCTTACCTTATCCAACCTAGATAATCCGTTAATAATTGCATGTTGAGCCTCCTGTGGACTCATCTCATCAGAGGTGAATAGCATCAAAAACTCAATAACCTTGAGGGTATAACCATTGGTATAAAAAAGTGTCGTATCATTAAAATTCACATGATCAAAAAAATGGGCTTTTTGAGTCTCTTTTCGATCCTCTACAGACATGGATGGATCAACTTCTGCTACCTTCCATAAAATGGATAACCTAAAAAGAAGATCATTTTGATGATTGGACCTTACATTATCTATTGATTCATTTAAACCAGACTGAACAGCAATCCACTCTTTACATGTCTGCTTATAATAGAGACTCTCTTTAGGATAAGAATTCAAGATGGTTTCTAAAAGCGATATTTTAGTCTTATAATCAGCCACTTTATCAGCTAAAGCAGAGAAATCGATATTGAGTTTATCTTTAAATATCGGTGGAGTGATCGTGTCCAATATTTCAATTTCTACCAGTTTCCGATCATATAAAAAGTCAACACCCAAATCATTGCCATAAATAATTCTATACTGACCTGGTTGACTAAAAAGATCCTTAGGAAAGGAAAAAGAGTGATCACCTAAAACCTTGGTGGAGCCAACAATAGTCAAAGCATCTCCCTTATAAGCAGCAAGCAATACCGTTCTTCTGGCTGGTAGGTTTCCAGAAGCAGTTAGCTGTCCGAAACCATCGTTTATTGAAAGGACCAATATAAAAACGAGGAATAAGTATCTGAACATGATGGGTATTAATTATCTGAAATATTACCAGTACAAAGGTAACTCATAGTTGAAAAGAAGCGATAGATTAAACTCTAGCTATTGACAAATAACAGGGCCATACAATTTTCTATCTTTGCCATTAAAATAAGTGATGTAATGAGACAAAAAGCAGATGAACTCAATTCACTGATGGCGTCAATGGATGCCAATGAGAGTATTAATCAAATGATGACTCTTTACGGGCATAAAATGGCTCTCGCTTCAAGTCTTGGTGCTGAAGATCAAGTAATCACACATATGATGTCGTTAACAGGAAAAGAGATGCACCTATTCACGCTCGATACTGGACGGCTATTTCCTGAATCTTACGATCTTCTTCAAGTTACGGAGGCTCGCTACCATTGTAAGATTAGAGCTTTCTTTCCAAATACCATCGAAACAGAGAAGATGGTCTATGAAAAAGGCATCAATCTATTTTATGAAAGCATAGAAAACCGTAAACTCTGTTGTTATACCCGGAAAATTGAGCCATTGAAGCGTGCTTTAAGTGGATTAGAGGTTTGGATTACCGGATTAAGACGAGAACAATCTGTGACCCGTAATGAATTAAAACGTGTAGAATTCGATGAAGCCAACAACCTATTAAAGTTTAATCCGCTAATTGACTGGACAGAGCAGCAGGTTTGGGAATATATCAAAGAGAATTTCATTCCATATAATAAATTACATGATTCAGGTTTTCCGAGCATTGGATGTCAACCTTGTACACGAGCGATAGCCCCAGGAGAGGATATTAGAGCTGGCCGCTGGTGGTGGGAGCTTCCTGAACAAAAAGAGTGTGGATTACATAAAAGGTAGATACCGACCCTACCCAGAACAGACGAAAAAGGGGTACTGCATAAAAACAGAGTACCCCTTTTCTTGTCAGTAATAAGAAACTATTTAATAGGATGGTCTTTATGGAACCATTCCAACCGCTCCTTAAGGTCACCAAATTGATCCCGTGAGACCAAAGAAACACAGGCTCTAATTCCTTCGAGTCGAGTACTACCAGTTATTGCAAGAGAAATAGCGCTGATACCATAATACACTAACTCACCAAGCAGCTCCTCCCCTGAGTAACCCGGATAGCCAAACGTAAAATAGAAACCATCAGCAATAGGCTTATCAACATCCGTATCATAAACAATTTTAAAGCCATTGCTGGTGAATAACTCCTTCATTATCTTAGCCTTTTCACCATACTCTCTAACCTGATTAGTAAAATCGAGTTCACCTGAATTGGCTGCTTCCAAAATTGCTTTAAGAGCATATTGAGCCGAATGAGAGGTACCAGAACTCAGTGCATAAAGAGCACCAAAAACAAGAGAATGCCCCAGATCAGCCGAAGAATAGAACCGAGTTAAGTCGGGGGCATTGGTGTGGAAAAGTTTATCACTAATAACCATCATACCAATACGTTCACCAGCATAACTAAAAGCCTTCGAACTACTGATCATTAGGATGAAGTTATCAGTGTATTTAGCTACAGTTGGTTGATAAGGAGCGACACCTGGCTTACCATAATCATGTCTGAAGTCCATAGCAAAATATGCAAGATCCTCAATAATAACGATGTTTTTCTGATTTGCAATTTCAGCAATGATCCTAAGTTCCTCATCAGTAAAGCATATCCAGCTAGGGTTATTGGGATTCGAATAGAGGATGCTACTAACTTTACCATCAGCGGTCATCTCATTTAACTTTTCCCTAAGTTTTTCTCCTCTGAAATTATAAACATCGAACGATCTGCAATCTTGCCCTAGAGTTTTTATCTGCTGTTTATGGACAGGGAATCCGGGATCCAGAAAAAGGGTTCCCTCTCTATCCTTATGCATTCTATTTACAGTCATAAAAGCAGCAAAGCCACCTTGCATAGATCCTACAGTAGGGATACATCCGTCAGGATTCACATCGATATCCAAGAAGTTTTTAACGAACTTAGAGATCTCAACTTTCAGCGAAGGGGTTCCCTGAATATCAGGATAAATGGATGCTACGCCATGTTCAAGCGCCTCAATCTGAGCCTTAACTCCCTGAACAGCAGCAGGCAATCCAGGGATACCCATCTCCATTCTTACAAAACGAGAACCGGTTGCTTGCTCAATCTGATCAACAAGTTTTTTTATTTCACGTATGGTAGCCCGGCCTACAGAGGGCAGGTTAGATTCTTTTATTTTTTGAGATACAATCTCATAGTTAATAGGTGTTTGTCTCATAAAGCATGTGGTTTGCTGAGGTTAAGATACATTTTTTTTGAAAACCTATTGTTTTTTCCCTTTGAGACTAGCAGTTGCAAGAATGACTCCTAAGGCTATTCCCAGAATTGCTGCAAATAGCACTTGAAATTGCTCAGGTAACAAAAAAGTAAGCGTGTGAGCAGGTATCCAGAAAAGCGGAATAGTCTTACAAAAAACAAAGTCCCACTGTACTCTCCAATTAATCTGACTTATAATATCGCCACCTTTAAACGGCTTAAATAGACCTGATAGAGTCCCATGGTTATTTATGATATGGGTATCAGTCATCTTATGAAGCGTCATCATAACCGGAGCATAGATCAAATTCATGGCAGAACTGATACAGAATGCCACAAAAACCTTCTGTAAAGATAACTGACCCGCGATCGATTCAGGAGCCCAATCAAGGCCAAGGTAGGCAAGAAAAGCCGGAGTCCCCTTTGTAAATATAGCAAAAGCCATCTTTATGGTCAGACCAAGAAAGCCCCATACAAGAGCTCGTGGAATTAAACCAAAACCTGGCTGATTATAAACTCCCGTTCTGATTCTTAAACCGAGAGCCTCCCCCATAGTTGCTAAAATAGCAAACTTGAGAAAACTCATAATCATTCCATGTTCCTTATTAAACTGCTCATATCCTTGATATAAGGATGGAATCATCATAACTGGGAGAAAGAGTGCTAATAGAATGAGTACAAAAAAGATATCGTGCTTTTTCATTTCGAATATGAAGAGATTTTTATAGGGAAAAATGCGGTTGAATTCTTTTACAAATATCCTAAAAATGTCTTTATTAAAATCATCCATTTGCCATTTTGGTCTATTATTCTCGTTTAACGAAACCTCTTTGATCCTCTCCCTTTCCCCTTCGCTTCCTCTCCATTGATTGATCGAATAACCCAGAAGAAGTTTTGAAGATATACCCAATTGAGATAGATGAATTTCAGATGAAAAAAACTAAATTGAATGGAGAAGAAGCGAAGAGCGAACGCAGAGGAAGCGAAGAGCTATGAGTCTTTCGCTGTTTTTTGCAACCAAAACAACAAGAGCCCGTTTACAATGAAACGAGCTCTTGGTATGCTTTGTGATCACCGGATATCACCAGTTAGTTAATTACTCCACAAAGCTGGAAAATAAATTAATCTTCTCAGTTAATCTATCGTCCTAATTCGCAGTTTGTAATAGCTGAATAGAGTAGTTTGGGGAAGGTAAGGTGAGAATTTGGGGAAAGCATCAGTCATTGCTTATTACAACCACGAACTTGGGGCAAATGTAAAGTTTTAATTAAATTAATGCAAACGTTGACGGAAATATTTTTAGGAAAACTTCAAAAGTTAATTACTTGACTTTAGCGAGGTAATCCTAATACATCTTCGATTGAGAAAACGCCCTTTTTCCCTGAGATGTACCGAGCGGCTAAAAGGGCTCCTTGAGCAAATCCGATCCGATTAAAAGCCTCATGTTCTATTCTGATTAAATCATTGGAGCCATGATAGGTAACTAAATGATGACCCGTAACCTCCCCTTGCCTAAAACTAGTGATCCCAATGTTGTTTTCCACAGGAGACTGATTTAAATCCCACCCGAGGAAATTACTATTTTGTATTATTTGTTTTGCAAGCGTAATAGCAGTACCTGAAGGGGCATCTAATTTATGAATATGATGGGTCTCCTCAATTCGTGGTTGATATTCCAGATTGAGGTCATGAATTAGCTGACTTAGTTTTTTATTTAAAAAAAATAGCAGATTAACACCAACACTGAAATTTGAAGCAGTAAGAAAAGCGACATTTTCTGATTCGGTAATTGATTTGATCTCCTCAATATCGGGGATCCAACCGGTTGTACCGGAAACCACACTGCATCCTGCTTTAAGTGCATTAAGCGCATTAAGCTTCCCATAATGGGGTTCACTAAAATCGATTAAGACATCAGCCTGGTTTAGAAAATCACGACCTATTGACCAATCTTCCGATCGATTAAAGATTGCAATAACTTCATCACCAAATCGTTTGGCCTGTTCTTCTAACAGATGCCCCATTCTACCATAGCCCGAAATAATAAGCTTCATTTTATTGATGATTTGGTCTTAATAAATCACGGATCGTTTTTACAGGATTAAAAGTTACAACTGGAACCTCGACAAAGAGTGTGATCCAACCCGACATCGCCCCGTTCCAAAGACCAGGTAACTCCATAGCTTTAAGATCTTTACCATCTTTCGACTTTAAAGAGATGAACCCTGTCTCGGGGTCAATAAATCTGTTTAAATTGAATGATTGATGTTGATAGTCTTTTAAGCAACAAACCAAATCAACGGGATTAAAGTGTGTAGCTGCCTGAGCAATCCGTTTTTGCGCCTCATCAGTAGGACTAATCTGCGAAGATTCTATAATCTGATAGGAGATTCTTCCTTCAAAGTCTTTTGTGAGGAAGGGGCCTCCGCCTGGTTCTCCCTCATTTTTCACCATTCCACATACTCTAATTGGCCTATTGAGTTGCTCTATAAGCCATACTTTCTGCACCAAATGATCACGATGCTCTATTTTAGATGGAAGATCACAAATCTGATGTCTCTTTATGAATTCATAAGCCCTATGATATATCTCCTCTTGATAATCTTCCTCGGCAATGCTTTTAAGGAGGTTATGACACTCATCCCTCGTCTTTAGAAGCATCCCGGCTAGCAACTCTTTATACTCAATAGTAACCTCCCTGAGTCGATCAGGAACAATATTATCAATGTTCTTAACGAAAACAATATCTGCATCGATCTCATTAAGATTTTTCAGAAGAGCACCATGACCAGCAGGACGGAATACGAGTTTATTCTCTTTATCTCTAAATAGATCATTATCGAGATTAACAGCGATAGTATCTGTAGAAGGACTCTGTTCTGAAAGTGATACATCAAAAGTGACCCCTAACTTTGGCTCATAAAAAGCTTTTGCCTCAGACACCGCTACTTCAAAAAGCGACCTATGTTCAGTAGAGACTGTAAAATGCAACCTAACTATATTATTGCTCATCTTACAGTGCATGGCCCCTTCAATAAAATGCTCTTCAAATGCAAACCGGGGTTTATCTGAGTAACTATGAAATAGGATCATAGCTTTAGGACGAGCTGAATAATTTAAACCCTCCTCATTAAGAATAACTTGCAGAATGCGGCTATACCTTTTTTGTTTAAGATAATCTTCGAGGGACGATCCCAAAGCAATAATCTTCTCCTTTAATGCGTCAAAAAAAGCAAATCTATCTAGTTGTTCGATCACTGCTTTAACACCCTTGAATTTTTCTCTATTCAATATCTCCTCTTCATCCTTACCATCTTCAGCGGTATCAATATATTCAAATAAATCCTTGAACATTCGGGTAGCTGCACCAGAGGCAGGAACAAACTTCACGATCTGCAATCTATCAGTATGTTCTCTCCAATACTGAATGAGATCCAATTTTTCATCTTCAGATACGACATTGATCCCATTAGAAACAGTAGCCGGAGCAATAAGTCTGGCATACGGAAAGCCATTTCTAAACTGCTCTATCTGCCAATTAATCCTCTCAACCGAAATTCCTCTTTGTTCAAGTTGTCTTAGATCCTCTTTTTTAATCATTTTAAATACAATTATGATGAATTCTAATTACTAGTTGACTGCGATAATTTATTAAAATCAGAACCCGAGGCATTTTGAAAGACCTGCAAATCAAAATAGGGTAGAATTGCAAGTAAATGGTCAAAAATATCACTCTGAATCTGCTCATATTCTATCCATACTGTAGTATCGGTGAAGCAATAAATCTGAATGGGTAGCCCTAGCTCAGACAGAGGCATCTGCCTAACCAAGATGGTTAGGTCTTTTCTTATCCTTGGATGATTTTTGATATATTCAGATACATAAACTCTAAAAACACCGATGTTGGTTTGTCTTCTTCCGTTAACTACAATTGAACTGTCGATATTGTTCGTTGAATTATAACTATTAAGTTCATCCTCTTTCCGTCTAACATAATCCTCTATATAATGAATTCTCTCAAATCTCTCTAACATTTCAGGTGTACAAAACTTCACAGAATTCATATTAAGGTTGATACTTCGGGCAATTCTTCTAGCCCCTGATTCTTGCATCCCACGATAATTCTTTACCGAATCAGAAATCAGATTGTAGGTTGGAACCATAGAGATGGTATTATCCCAATTCTGAATTTTAACGGTTGTTAAAGAGATATCAATAACACTTCCATCAACATCATATTTTGGCATGGAGATCCAATCACCAATTTGAACCATCTGATTAGCCGAAAGCTGTATTCCTGCAACAAACCCAAGTATACTATCTTTAAAAACTAACATCAATACCGCTGATAATGCACCCAGTCCGCCAAGTAATGCCAATGGTTTTTGCCCCAGCAACCATGATAAAAGGATTATAAAACCAATAGCATAGACAAAGATCTTGGCAACTTGAATGAATCCTTTAATAGGACGAGATTTGCTCATCTCAGTTGTTGAATACACATGATGTATAGAGTTAAAAAACGACTCAATAACTAAGATTGTAACCATCAACATATAGGCCTCCATGACCCGGGTAATGAAAAATGCCATCCCAACGTACCCACTTATCACCCATGGTGCAATTTTGTATATGACCAGTGCTGGCGCATAATAAGAAACCCTTCTAAACAGCTTTTGCTCAAGTAAAATGTCATCTATCTGATTGGAAGAACGCTTAACTAACCGTTGCAGAAAGTTGTATAAAACCTTCTTTACAAAGTAATAGGCGATCCATGCTATCAAAGCGACTCCGATCAACCACACATAATCTGATAAGATAATTGATAACTCCTTATTTAACCCTTGATCTACTAACCATTCACTAAAACTCCTGCTGATTGTTCTCAATAATTCCATCGTTCTTTCTCTTTTTTACAAATTTAATACGATTCATTTGATACACAAATAGCTTTTCGAGACTAGGAGTTAGTCAAGAGTCAATAGCGGCTGGCAGCTGGCAGCTGGCGGCTGGCTGCTGGTATCTGGCGGCTGGCGGCTGGCATCTGGCGGCTGGCAGCTAACAGCCAGTAGGTAGCTGCTAGCAGCCAGTAGCTAGCAGCCAGTAGCTATCAACTCCTGTCAATCAACT
>JACCEE011688332.1_pt1 | contig 10927 bp, 8 predicted proteins | sample 7449931 | NCBI WGS metagenome assembly JACCEE01 (sample SAMN15323457, study PRJNA562643) | freshwater metagenome | isolation source: river surface water | place: USA:Blue River Watershed | collected 2017-08-19 | reverse complement strand
GCGAGGAGTTTGCGGAGATCCTTGGCGATCATGATGCCACCTATGGGAGCGAGGGATTGTTCTTGGAAATCAGAGCGGCAGAATGCGAGGTATGGACTTCCCGGCCGATTCGCGTTGCTGGTCCGCCCCGAGGAACCAGGTCGCCCCGAGGCCCACGCCAAGGATGCCGAACGACTTCCACGCGGCGTCGGGGATCGAGATGGAACTTCCTTCGCTGGCCCCGTCGAACACCTTGAACAGGCCGGTCGTCAAGGCGCGCCCGACGCGGCCGTCGGACCAGACGCTGACTTCCTGCACTTTCTGTCCGTTCGCGCCGCGGTAGCGGGCGAAGGTGAACTTGAGCTGGTCGCCGGTCTTCTCCACCGAGGGCACCAGGATTTCCTTGGTCCCGAGCTTCTGGGCGATGCGCTGGTAGCAGGCCGCGTCGCAACGGCTTGCGACCAGGATGTTCTGGTCGAACACCCGTTTGCGCGTCTCTTCGGTCGACAGCATGTCGGCGGAGGGAATGCCCGAAGCGATCTCCTGGGATCGCTCCCAGAGCTGGCGCAGCACGGCCTTGTCCAGGATCCCTTTGGCTTGGAAATCGAGGAGGGCGACACCCGTGGGCTCCGCCGCGCGGGCGCTGGCCCATCCGAGAAGAAGAAAGAGGAATCCGATGGTTCTCACGCGAGTGTCTCCGGAATGATCGTTGAATCGGGCATCAGTTCGTGGCGACGTAGTCGTTGACGAATTGCCTGGCGAGGTCGTCGACTTCCTGCAGCAGGTCCTCTTCCCGGTATTCGCCCATGCGGTAGGCGTCCCAGGTCGTGGCGTCGACGGGTTTGTTGGTGGATGCGAGGTAGGCGGCCTGGTCGAGCCGCATCTCCAGATGGACCACGAAGAATCCGTCGTTGGACTGGATCGCGTTGACGACCAGCTTGAGCACGACGGAGGCGTCCGGATACACCGTGACACCGCGCGCGCCAAGACGATTTTCGACGTGGGCCTTGAACGTCTCCTGGTGCTGTTCGAGTCCGCCGGTGCACACCACCTTGACCGCTATCCCGTACGGACGCAGGGAATACATCGATTCCCGGCCGTAGAAAACGCCGGCGCCGTGCACCAAGCCACCGAGCATGAGCAGCGTGGCCAGAAAAAACCGGAAAGGGATTGTGGGGCATCTCATCGGAGCTTGACAAGCTAGCTACGTTTGTTGCTGTGGTCACGTACCCTCGTCACACTCCAGACCTGGTCGGCGCTCCCCGTCGACCGGATTCCGTCTCCCCCGCGAGACTCCTCCTTCCGGTGGCGGCGCTGGTCGGTGCGACCTTCGTGGGTTGCGGCCCGAAATTCGTCCAACTCGGCGAAAACCGTCCCGCCTACACCCGGGAATCCGGACGCAATCTGGGCGCCCGCATGGTCACCGACCACACCGTGGACATCAGCCCTCTCAAGCAGGTCGCCGACAGCTACCTGGGCGTTCCCTACGTCTGGGGCGGCACCAGCACCACCGGCATCGATTGCTCCGGATTCACCCAAGCGGTCTGGAAACGCACCTTCGGGTTCGATCTTCCGCGCGTCGCCAAGCAGCAGAGCGCGCTGGGCATACCGGTGTTCAAGTTCGGTCTGCAGCCAGGCGACATGGTGTTCTTCGGGCTGGCGGCCGATTCCACCGCGATCGACCATGTGGGCATCTTCATGGGCAACAACAAGTTCATCAACGCGACGGTTTCCGGCGGCGTGAAGTATTCCAGCCTCGACGAAACGTTCTGGTTGAACAAATACCAGTTCGCCCGCCGGTTCCCCAACCTGAAACTCATGCTGGATTCCGCCAAGCGGGTCGGGGTCGGAGCGGGCCTGCAAGCAGGCAAGGCTGTCGAAACCAGCGGTCCCGACAGCTACTACACCGGCGGACTTCCCGCAAACACCGCTCCGGTCTACACTCCGACAGCCAACCCTCGGGCGCCCTGATTTCAGCACCTGGTTAAAGGTGAGAAAGACATCGAGGGGCATCTTCCACCGTTCGTCCTGAGGAGCGAAGCGTCTCGAAGGGCGAGAGGTGGAGAAACGTCCAGGAAATGCGGCATTCAACTTAACGCCGCCGCCCTTCGAGACGCCCATTTCCCTTCGAGACGGTGGCATAGCCACCTCCTCAGGGCAGGCATGGGCTCCTCAGGACGAACGGCGTTTGGGTTCCTGTGGCTCCTCAGAACTCTCAGCGAGACGATGGCTGCAGCCGCTGCAAGGCGGCGTTGATCTCGGAAAGGGAGCGCTGAATATCCTGCAGCTGCCGCTCGACTCCGTCCATCCGACGCTCCAGGTCCCGGGGCGATCCCGACGACGCCGAAGGCGTGGCGGACGATTGCGCCGAATTCTGTCGCGGTGTCGCCGTCTGCGAGGCCGGAGGCGTGACCTGGGCCGCAGGCAATCCGACCGCCGGGACCGATACCGGTGCCGTGCCCGCCTTGATGATCGGCTTGATCGTGGCGCCCAGGCGATAGCGTGCGCAAATGGCCGCCAAAGGGCTGACCGCTTCCGACGACGGCACGGTGCGGAGGCGATCGATCTGCGCGTTCACGGCATCGAGCAGGCTCGAGAATTTCTTGTTCACCAGAAGGACGTAGCTGTCTTCCGTCAGGCTGACGTCCAAAAGGCGGAACGCCTGGTTGCGGATCGCTTCGGTCTGAAGCATGGAACGATCGTGGACCACCGCCTCGACATCGCCCTTCTGGAGCATTCCCAGCGCCTCGGAGGAGGAACGGACGACTTCGAGCTTGGCGCGCGGCAGGAACGATTCGATCAATTTGTCGGCGTTGGTCTCGGGGGCCGCGGCGACATAGCGGTCGTTCAGGTCGGTCAAGGTGAAGATGTTCTGGTTGGACTTCATGACCATGATCCCCAACCCGGTGCGGAAGTAGGGGTTGGACGTCAGGAAACGATCCTTGATCTCGGGCGAGGCCTTCACCGTGCCGATCACCAGATCGATCTTGTCGGCCATCAGCTTCTCTTCGCCATCCCGCTGGCTGGTCAGGGTCACGACCCGAAACCCGCTCTTGCACCCCATGCCTTCGGCGATGGCGGCGACCAGATCGTATTCCAGCCCCTTGCGGTCGGAGGTCTCGTTGTAGCCGAACGGCTGGTTGCCGACGCGGATGCCGACCGTCAGCGCATCGTTCTTCACCTTTTCCAGCGGCCGCGCGAAAGCGGACCCGGCACACAAGGCGATCGCGAACAGGCCAGCCCACGTCTTGTTCATCACTTGACCTCCGTCACGAGCCGCATCCCGATGTACTTGGCGCCGGCCGGCGAGGCCACGTCGACCCAGCGTCCCTTGTCCAGGCAACGCTCGCGCGGCAAGGAGAAGAATCCACCCGCGATGTAGGCCACGGAACCGACCTTGCGATCGTTTTCGACCCATTCGGCCACGTTGCCGACGAAGTTGTACAGACCGGAACCCTGGTGGCGCGACCCGACCAGTTCGGGGGTTTCCAGTCCGCAGGCGAGCATGTTCCCGTTGAGGGTGGCGCTTTCGATTTCCTTGCGCCATTCGGTGACGGTGGGCAGACGTTTTCCGACCCAGGCGGCGTAGGCCCGCGCATCGTCGATGGAAATCTTCACGACAGGGTAGCCGCCATACTTGGGATCGGTGAAGTAGCCGGGCATCCCGGTGAATTCGGGATCGGCCGGGTATTCTCGCCCGGTCTTGTCGCAGAAGTCCTTGTACTCGGCGTTGGACACTTCCTTGCCGTCGAACAGGACGTTGGAAGGCGAAGACCCGGGAACGCCATCGGCCTGAAGCGGATAGGCCGACAAGGCGGCGGTCTTCCTCATGGTGGTGGTCTTGGACTTGGATTGGAGGCTGAAGTCGAACGCGGCCGAAACATGGGCGCCCCAGCTAGTCTCTTCGTTGGATGCGACCAGGGTCAAGGGCACCCCCAGCTCCAGCGAGAAGTTGCGACCGGCGTACCAGATGAACCCGGGCGTCAAGGTGAGCTGGAAATTGTCCTTGCCCAGAACCGAGTCGTTCTTCGTCTTCAGGTCGGCGAGGGTGTACTGGAAACCCGCCTGCACCAACGGCATGAATCGATCGGCCAGCAGCAATCCGCCTCGCGCCTTGGCGAAAACCTGGTTGCCTCGTTCGATCCCGGGATCGACGAGACTCGCCATCCGGATCGCGACGCCCAGGTTGGCGGCCACGTCGACCATCTGCCACTTCTGGTTGGTCAAGGCGGTGATGATCAATGCGTCCGCCTGGGCTCCCAGGTTCTGCTTGAGGGTGCTGCCGAATCTCCAGGTCAGGTCGAGTCCGCTGTTGAGCGGGGCGTAGACCCACTTGACACCGAAGCCGGGATCGCTGAGGTTGAAGTTTTCGACCGAGTCCGACTTGACCTTGGGGTCGGCCTTGGACGCGACGGGAAGGCTGAAATGCGCCTCCCACCCCCCGGGAAAGCCCAAACGCAGTTCGATGGGGATCGCGATGCTGTTGGGAGTGCTGTCCGGAGCGTAGGTGCTGGGCTTGGCGACGGCCGACTTGTCCGTCTTCTTCTCCGATTCGAACCCGATGTAGCGGCGGAATTCGAATCCGGCCTGGATTCCGACCTTCCACGGCGCCAAGGAGAGGGCTTCCATCCCGTAGGCCTTGGTGCGGTACTCGAAGACGTGGTCCAGCGAGGCGGCCTGACCGGCCACGATCTCGACGTCGTAGACCGCCGACTTGTAGGCGGGGTCGTTCGGGCGCAGAATGACCGTGTGGATGCCGGGGATCATGCTCTCGTTGGTGAACGGGGTCCGCTGGCGCTCGGCTTCCTTGGCATTGTCCAGGACGACCACCGCGCTGTCGGGGACGGTCGTCACGACGAGCGATCCACGGTCCTGGGCGAAGGTTGCTGCAACGAGCACGAGCGGCGCGGCCATCCAGCGGGACGCGGAAACGATGGAACGACGAAAATTGTTCGTATGGCGCATCAGGGGTCCTTGAGGTCCAATTCTGTGGGCCCTGAATATACCTACTCTCGGCGGGGCATCCGCGTACATCCGTCACACCCGGCGCCAAAGGCGGGGACGAAACGGGTGGAGCCTCCTCCTGGCAGGATTTGGCGGCGGCGCTTCTATTTCTAGCTTCGATTCCACTTCCCTTTGGCACGCGCAACGCGCCCCCCTCCTCCCATATCACAGGATCGACCGCACGATGACCGGAAAAGTCGCTTGGAAAGAAGGACTCGCGCTCCTCCCTCAGCACTTCCAGCGCGCAGACGAATCTGCCCGAGAAGATCTCGCCCACGGCTTCGGAACCACGCCCTCCCGGTCGTTCGGCTTCACGCGCCTGCGGCTGGACGATTCCCAGCTGACGGGCTTCAACACGCTCGAAGTCAAATCCTGCGCCGGATTCTTCCAGGGTGGCATCCGGTTCGATTCCGAGATCGGATCGGGGCCTTCGCTGCGACGCGAACTCCCCTCGGACTTTTCAGAAGGCAACCAGAAAGTGACCGCCTACGTGGCCATGCCGGCCCCGTCGGAAGGCAAGGCGAACCTGGGCGACGACGGCGCGGCCTTCCGCGAATTCCGATCGGACCTGCGCGACGCGGCGACGGGCCGCTCCCCGCGATCGGTGGGGCTCATGGCGCCGAGCCTGTCGATCAGGTTCTCCACCGACAACAACGACGGATTCGTGCTTCTGCCCGTGTGCCAGCTCGTGCGGGGCAGGCAGGGCGCCCCGGTGGCGGCCGAGGATTTCCATCCCACCGTGCTGGACATCCACGCCGCCCCCCGGCTCGTGGACAACCTGCGGACGCTGGTCAACCACATGCGCAACCGGTGCCTGGAGCTGGAACGCCAGAATCCGACCATCGACCCGCAGGGCATGCGGCAGTGGCTGGAAGTGGTCCATCTGCGTTCGAGCCTTCCGGGGGTCGACTACTTCGTGCAGAACCGGGAGATCCATCCCGAGCGCGTGTTCGTCCACCTCCTGCAGCTGGCCGGCGGCCTGTCGTACACCCGCGGGACCGACGCGCCGTCCACGGCCTACGACCACAACGCGATGTCGTCCTCCCTGGGCGCGCTGATCGCCCGCCTGTTCCAGATCCTGTCTTCCGAGATCCAGACCGACAACCTGGTCGTCCCCATGACGCGCCAGCAGCCCCTCCTGTTCGTCGCCAAACCGGAACAGGATGCGCTGAAATCGGGCAAGCGGTTCCACATCGCGATCCGCAGCTCGGTTCCCGTGGAGAAGCTGGTGCAGCTGATGGCGCACAAGGCCAAGGTCGCCTCCATGTCCAGGCTGCAGCCCATCATCATGAGCGCGCTCCCCGGCATCGAGGCCCGCATGGCCCCTCCACCGGCGTTCTTCCGCGCGACGGGGCAGATCTGCTTCGAGCTCGTGCCAAACGGTCCGCTGTGGCAGACCCTCCTGGAAGAAGGCGTCCTGGGCGTCTACACGCCGGTCGACCTCGACGTCACCTCCATCGAACTCCTGATTGAAGGGGGATAATCCGTGCAATCGCTGACCAACCTCGCGCGCCCGCTGTTCCGGAGGGGCATCGCGCTGTCCTCGAACTGCCCCGCATCGCCGGAAGACCTCAAGCGCGAACTGCTCAGGGGCTTGTCGGATTTCGACGAACGCGCGCGCCGCGAAGGCCACTCCAGCGCGTCGGTCGAGGAATCGCGCTACGCGCTTTGCGCCTGGCTCGACGAGATGGCGTTCTCCCGCACGCCGTTTTCCATCGAATGGCTCGGGCATTCGCTCGCCGTGGCCCAGTTCCAGGACCAGGCAGCCGGCACGAACTTCTTCTCGCGCATGACGCGCCTGCACCAGCGGGCGGACCTCGCCACCTGCCTGGACGTCTTCGCCCGCTGCATCCTGCTGGGATTCAAGGGCCAGTACCAGCTGGAAGATCCCAGCAAGCTCCAGGGACTGGTGATCGACGTCTACCGCAAGAAGCCGGACGGAAATTGGAAGCTCCCGCCCTGGTTCCCGTCGCTGCGCAAGGAGCCGTCCAAGCGCGCCAAGGAGCGGACCGGACGGTTCCTGGTCTGGATCGCGGCGGGCATGCTGACGCTCGCCGTCCTCCTGTACCTGCTCATGGCCTGGCTTTCCCAGAACATCTGACCCGAGGCGAACATGCGCACCCTGAAATCCTTCTGGTTCTGGTTCCTGGTCGTCTGGATCGTGGTCGGCATCGCCGCCACCTGGATCCTCGCCGTCAAGCTTCCCGCATGGCATTGGTGGTGCACGCTGATCGCCGTCGCCTGGTTCGCGACCGGCGTGTTCGTCGCGCTCTTTCTGCGCCAGCGCCAGCTCATCCGCACGCTTTCCAAGGGCGCCGAATCGCAATCCACCGACCAGTTCGAGGAGACCTGGAAGAGCGGCTTCGCCTCCGACGTCCGCAAACTGTCGGAAAGTTCTTCGACCAAAGGCGTTCAGATCGGGGTCAAGTCCGACGATCTCGCCCAGAAGCGGGTCTTTTGGGTGGTTCCATCCGACTTCGACAGCGCCAAGGCCCTCCTGGAGGCGTCGGGCGCCCGCGACGTGACGGAATCGCGCCGACACGAACTGTCGGGCGAGTTCCAGAACCTCGGCAACTGGCTCGTGTTCCGCGACATGGTGTTCGTGCTCCTGCGCGAGCTTCCCGACGCCCGCGTGGCGGCGACGGTTTCGCGCGCGGCGTTCCTGATCGAGCACTTCCAGCAGCGCGGCAAGATGCGCCCGGTGGACGGCGCCCTCGTGCTGGCTCCGATCGGTCGCGGCATGGCCTCTTCCCAGATCCACGCCACGGTGTCGTTCCTGGCCGAGACCTCCCTGGTGGAATTCCCCGTCTACGTGGGGCTGACCGGCGCCGAACAAATCCCCGGCGGCGCCTCGTTCTTCAAGGTCGCCGCCGAAATTCCCGGCGTGGCGCTCTCGTGGACCAAGCAGGAGAACCTGCCCGCCGCCTTCGACAAGGCCTGGGCCGAACTCGAATCCGACCTGGACACCAAGGAGGACGGCCTCCTCGCGATGGCCTGGGAGCGAGGCGAAGAACCCGCTTCGAGCTTCCAGTTCATGGAGGCCATCCGGGGCCTCAAGGACGGAGTCAAATCCACCGCGCTCGCCTGCTCCAGCCAGTTCGTGGGACGCACCGTGCCGTTCCTGCGCGGAGCCTACCTGCTTCCTTCCGGCAAAGGCGCGACAAGATCCGACATCCCGTCGGCTCCCGCCGCGGATCCGGCGGCGATGCTGTTCGGCTCCGCCGTCTTCGAAGATTCGTTCGCCTCGAGCCCCTCGCCGTTCGGAGCCCCGGCCCCGACGCCGGCGACGTCCGACAGCGGACGCGATCCCGCTTTGGAGTCCTTCTTCGAGCTTCTCCAGAAGGACCCGCCGCTGGCGCGCCTCGCGTCGCACAAGCAGGTGAAATCCTCGGTGCTGGCCCTTTCGCTGTTCGCCGGAGCCATCCTGCTGTCCATTTTCCTGATGTGGTCGGCGCTGCACGGCTGGGTCGTGGGATCGTCGCTCGAAGACGGATGGAAGGCCCGCCTGCAGCGCGCGAAGACCACCCCGTGGACCGACGCGGAAAGCATGCGTTCGGCCATGGCGGTGATGAGCGACATGCTCCAGCTCGCCGACGAGATCGACAACCGCCGTCCGTGGCTCCTGGCGCCCGGATTCTACCGCGACGGGCTGCTCCCGAAGGTCGAAGCCCAGATCGACAGCATGTCCGGCGCGATCAACCGGTTGTCGTTCCAGAACCAGGAGTACCGCCTCAAGACGCTGCTCTTCCAGTCCAACGATTCCAGCTCCGACACCAAGGACATCTACGGAGTCCTCAAGATCTATCTGCTGACCACCCGCGAAGGCTGGGCGGAAGGCTCGGAGAAGGAAGGGGAGAAAGGCCTTTCCGAAGCCATGCTCCGCTCCTGGGGAGACTTCCTGGGCTACGGACAGGCTCTGCCCGCGTTCGAGCGGGAACTGCTGCCCAAGCTCACCGAACGCATTTCCGAGAAGGTTTCCGACGGTGACAGTTCCTGGCTTTCGCCGCAGGACCGCATGCTGGTGGAAAACGCCCGGCGCGGACTGCGCAACGCCAAGAACCAGTCGGGCACCTACGCCCGCCTGCTCGCCGCCGCCGACACCCTGCCCAAGCTCGATTGGGACTCGCTGGGGATTCCCCAGAAGGAAGTGTCCTGCAAGCCCATGGTGATCGGGGGCGCGTTCACTCGCCGCGGATGGATCGAAGCCATCTCTCCAACGCTGGCCTCCATGAGCGACGGCGAAACCGACTGGGTGGTCGGCAAACCAGCCGAAGGCGAAGTCGTAGGACAAGCGTCGTCGGAGGAGGTCCTGCAAGAGCTCCGCCGCCGCTACGTCGAGGAGTTCGTCGCCACTTGGCGAGGATTGCTCGACAGTTCCTCCTGCCAGCTCCCGGCGGAAAACCAGCGGATCGGATCTGCGCTGCAGGCGCTTTCCGCGCCTTACACCCGCAACAATCCGAAAGGGGTCCAGGCGTTCTTCGCGCGCTTCCTGGAAGAGACCGATCTGACCCCACCGCCGGACACGTCCAAGCCCCTGCTGACGGGCAAGCTCGCCAAGACCGCCAAGAAGATCGACAAGATGGCCGACCGCGTGTCGTCCGTGCTCCTGCCCCAGGACCAGCCCGTGCACATCCAGGTGGCCACCCAGCTCGCCGCCATCCGCACCCTTTCCAAGGAAGTCGGCAAGGGGACCCTGGACGCCTACGCCAAGGATCTCGCGCAACTGGGCTCCATGTTCAGCCAGTGGACCGGTGGCGAAGGGGCGTTCGCGTTCGCCAAGGGCGTGGCCGGACAGGATTCGCGCAATCCATTGGTCCACGCCTGGAACGAAGCCGCATCGCGCAAGGAAGCCCTCCCTGCCGAACTGCGCCCCTGGTTCGACGCGTTCACGATCGGGATGCTGCGCCAGATCGCGGGCCGCGCGTTCCCGCAGGCCTCCGGGCAGGCCAACGTCGCCTACCGCGAGAAGGTCTGGCAGCCCTGGCAGAATCTGACCAAGGGCGCCTACCCGTTCGACCCCTACGCGGAGAACGAAGCCTCGATCAACGACATCGACGCGTTCCTCAATCCCCGCACCGGCAGCTTCGCGCTGTTCCTGAAGGAGATGGAAGGCATGCTGACGGTGCAGGGCGACGACATCAAGACCACCGGCGCCAACGGCATGGGCGTGTCCATCGAACCCCAGGCGGTGGAGCAGCTGCGCAAGCTGATCAAGATGTCCAACTACTTCTACGGCAAGGGCGGCACCAACTGGAAGGGAGTCGGCACCAGCGTCACGCTGCGCGGCGACGCCAAGGCCCGGATCACCTTCCGTGTCGGAACCCAATCGGTGGAGATCCCGCAGGGCGGAGAAAAGCGCCTGGCCTTCCGCTGGCCGCAAAGCAGCCAGGCGGGACTGAGCCTCACCGTGTCGACCATCAACCAGACTTTCGAGGAGCGCAAAGAGGGCGATTGGGCCCTGCTGCGCCTGATGGAGTCCAAGGGGGCCGGCACCACCGAGGGTACCTGGAGCTTCAACGACCGCAGCTACATCGTGGACGTGCCGATTTCCGTCCGTCTCGACCAGCCCGGCGGCCCGTTCTCCGACCGCGAATTCTTCCACATCTCGCTGGTTCCCGATCCTTTCCGCTGAGGCACCATGAGCGACAATCCCGCCATCGAAGAGATCCTGCCCTCCCTCGCCGAACTCGTCGCCCCCATTCCCGGCGGCAACCCGGTGGGCGAGGATCCCAAGTACTCCGTCGAGTTCGAATTCGTGAAGGCGGAAATCGCCAAGACGAGCGAACGCGACTGGGAGAAGATCCACGAGGCCGCGCGCAAGGTGCTCACCGCGCAGGCCAAGGACATCACCCTGTTCTGCTACGGGATGCTGGCCGCGACCATGGCCAAGGGCTGGAGCGAAGGCGCGGCGATGGCGCGGGCGATGGCCGACCTCTGCAAGGAG
>JACCEE011408323.1_pt1 | contig 10927 bp, 9 predicted proteins | sample 7449931 | NCBI WGS metagenome assembly JACCEE01 (sample SAMN15323457, study PRJNA562643) | freshwater metagenome | isolation source: river surface water | place: USA:Blue River Watershed | collected 2017-08-19 | reverse complement strand
GAATGCCACCGAAAGATATATTAAATTCAAAAAGAGATATCCCGAATTAACAAACCGTGTTCCGTTATGTCAAATTGCGACATATCTTGGAATTAAGCCTGAGTCTCTAAGCAGAATTCGAAAAGCAATGAAAGAGAGTTGTAGCGATTAAAGAAAATCAGCGATTGCCATGTTTTCTCCTTATACGTTTCCTTATCCAGATAAACAAAACTACGCCCACAGGAAGAAGTATTATAATAACAAATACGGCAACAGACACTCTCCAGTCTATGCCACCCTTAGTTGACGTTATCTCGTAATCAACAATCCTAGAATTAATCTCACTCATACTTACACCGGATGCTATAAGAGAGTTTTTTACTGCTATGGTATTAGTTGAATTAATCTGACTAACTTCACCAGTTAACTCCATATCAAGCGTGCTCGGATTCTTGCCGTCATCAATCAGACGAAGCTGGTCATCAAAGGTAGTCAGATATGAACCGTTAAAACCATCAATAGGAACGTAGCACATAACATCATTTGTAACGCTGTCTACTACGGCAATAATATAACACTTCTTGCCATCTGCATTATTATAGCTTCCAACAACCTCAAAAAAAGAAACGCTTACTTCACTTCCCTCATGAGTCTCATAATTAACTGTATTTCGGTTGTATATTTTAATCGTTCCTCTCATGTCAGACTGAATCTTAAGACCAAATAAGACTAACGCAACAAACGTGATAAAAATAAAAAAAGAACGCTTCGAAATGCCACGTAATTTGATATGCCTTGACGATTGCTTATTCCCTTCTTCAGCCATAATAATATCCCCCTCACAAATATCTCCCAGTTGTCTAATCAATTCTAGATGTTTTCTCGATTAATTTCAACAAACATATCTACTTATTAGAAAAGTCCTTCAGTTTATATTTGGCTTTTGAAACTTTTTCTGAACTTAAAGAAAGAAACTATCAAATATCCAATCGCAATTCCTTCCACTATTACACTAATGAATTGCGAAGTCGATAGTCCAAAGATAAAGCCTCTTATCGAGTCGCCCCTTAAGTACTCGTCAGTGAATCTAATTACAGGATATATCGCGAGATAAATCCAAATTAATTTTCCGTACAAGAAAGACTCTTTCTTAAGCCTACCAAGCAAAATCCACAAGACTAAGAAGATAACAATATTAAGCGCCGACTCAAGCAATTGAACCGGGAAACGGCTGACATTGTTGACTTCTGGCGATATCCTGTTGCCATGTGCGATGAAGCCAAATTCGCTTTCGATACCATAGCAGCAACCGCCTAGAAAGCATCCGATTCGAGCAATTGCATGAAATAACGGAATAACTAAGGCCAGGACATCTAGATAGATTTGCTTATCGAGTCTCTTAATATGAATAACAGCTAGACCAGTAGCAAGACCACCAAACAGGCCTCCGTAGAAAACTGCTCCACCGAATACCCTGATGATAGAGCTTCCCCACTCTTTGAAATTCCGAGCTTCAAATATGTAACGTATAAACTGCCAATTTGTTATACCATATAATAAATGGCTACCCAAAAGAACGCCAAACGTAACGAGAAGAAGAAATACAACGGCATCGTTATCGTCAAGATCTCTCTTACGTATACAAAGGCAAAATACAAAACCACTAAGTAGGCCCCCTAATATCGCCAAGACAGCATAGGTCGAAATACTAATACCAGAAATCATTATATAGGGAAGCATTTATTTACCTCGCAAAACATCACTTAAGTAAAAGTCTAATAGCATTCTCCGAGCTTTGTCAACACAAAGAATGTTTTCCGAGAAATCAAGCATTATCTCGATTCTTTTCGAAAGGGCATGATCATGTCGGTTCTAACGACCATGTGCGATGACCCGGCTGTTGCTAGCTACCGCTCGGAAGTTTTCGAGGATATGCTCAATATTCCTTCTCTACGAAATCAAATGACAGACCTTTTGAAGAGAATTCGAACATTAAAGGACTTCGGCATAATGCGTAAAGAGGTAGGCAAGCAGGCCGGACTTTGGGACTTGATGCATAGAATCGAAGAGATTAGCGAATACATTACATGCGTTGAAGAAATTCGCGATTGCCTGAATAATAACAATGTTAAATCCCAAGGACTTAAGGATTTGAAGGCATACGTGGAGGCTGTTTACTCCAATTCCAGTTTTGACTCCATGAAGAAGGATATCTCCGAGCTCAAGGCGACAACGAAAAGCATTCAAAGTGTAACAATCGGCATTAACTTGAATCCGCGATTCGAGGCCAAAAGCATTGGACTGATTTCCGTCAACGACACACCATTTGTAAACTCTGGTATTGTAAGTAATTTGTCGAGGGCATTATCGAGTAAAGACCAGCTTAACGAGGGTAACGAATGGAATGGCGACATGCACTTCTCGCAAGTAGGTCGCTCTGAAAATCTTCCATTTAAGAATATGCAATCTTTAGCCGGCTTCATGACGATGGCAAGTAATCCTTTCACAACTAGCCAAATGCGCCAGACACTTATTAATGTACCTAACCAAGATAGCGGCACCGAGAGCTTCCCTTACTACGTAAATCAGCTGGCCACAAATCTTCTTAATATTACTGCTCGAAAACTTAAGGACATTCTTGTCAATTATATGACCGTATCAGTAGTCAGCATCGCGAACCTGATTCCTGAATTCATGTACTACATTCACTGCGCCGAATTTGTTGAGAAACTAAGGAGCAAGGGATACAAACTTTGCAGGGCGCAAGCAATCGTCGACAAGGACTTCACGATGAAGGCGGTTGGAGCATACAACATCAAGCTGATTACCAATTCCTCCGAAAATAGCGAATCAATAGTTCCAAACGACTTGGATTTCAGTGACGAACACACCGTATACATTCTAACCGGTGCGAACAGAGGTGGTAAGACCACTTTCACTCAGGCGATAGGACAGCTTTTCGCGCTCGCTCAAGGCGGAATTCCTGTTCCTGCAGAGAGCTTCACCTATGCGCCCGTTGATTGCATCTACACGCACTTCCCTGCTGACGAGGACAAAACGATGGATCTTGGAAGGCTTGGCGAGGAATGCCAGCGATTCAAAGAATTGTTCACGAATTGCACAAGTTCGAGCTTACTGCTCCTCAATGAGACCTTCTCGACCACTTCTTTTGAAGAGGGATACTATATAGCGAAAGATTCCGTTAGAGCCATCCTTGCTCGAAAAATTCGAACAATTTACAACACACACATGCACAAGATAGCGCGCGACATCGACGAGCTGAATTCTTCCGTGGATTCTAAAGCCAAGGCTGCGTCACTAATCGTAAAAACCGACGGTGGCAAGCGTTCCTTCGAGATCGTGGTTGCAAAACCTGAAGGTCAGTCATATACTAATGACATTGCAAGCAAGTATGGAGTTACATACGATCAGCTTACGAAGAGCAATTAAGAATCTATCCGCGGGAGGCATTTTGCAAATGAGCGCAATCAGCATTGAGACAAAAGAAATAACTAATCAGAAAGAAATCGACGAGGCAGTTAACCTCGTCACGGAAGTCTTCATGCAATATGAGGCGCCAGATTATTCGCAGGAAGGCGTGGATAACTTTTTTAAGACCGCATTATATGATGCTGACTTCATGAAAAGCCTTACTATCTACGGCGCATACGAGGGGCAAACGCTTGTAGGTGTCGTTGCAACACGAAGCGAGGGCAGGCACATCGCTTTGTTTTTCGTTGATGGCGCGCACCACAGGAGAGGAATTGGAAGAATGCTTTTCGAGGAGGTTAAGAAGAATGCTCCGACCAAAGAAATAACCGTAAATTCTTCGCCCTTCGCAAAGGATTTCTACCATCGCTTGGGATTCATAGATATGTCCGAAGAGCAAACCGTTACAGGAATCCGTTTCATCCCGATGCAGTACATAATGGCTTAAGATTGCTCGAAAAGTCCTGCGCATAAGGCCATGCTGGCTAGAGACAAAAGCTCAATAGAAGGTCCATAACTGAAAAACTACTTTTCTTCCCATATTAGTGGTTTCCTTTATTAATCATACGTCAGTAGGTTCCATAGGAATCTTCTCTATCTCTAAATACATCTTATCCATCAACTTGATTAGCTTTGAACACCGTTCTTTATCCTTTAGTGGAGACAGATTTTTGCGAAGATCGGATATTCCATATTGCTTTGGATTCTGATTGACATCAATAATATCCCTTATCTTGTCAAACTCTGGTAGCATTTCGTTAACTACTCTTACAATTTCGTCGTCATTAATGGCTAACAATCTGTCTATCTCTTTCTCTGTTTCACCCGAAATTTTGCTTAACTCAAAGTTCCTTTGCAGATACTTATTCGCCTTAGGCTTGTAGCAATATTGGGGGTAGTTCTCCGTATCACCCAGATACAAGTACGTCTCTATAGATTTGAGTTCCGCTTGATAGAATTTTACATACTCTTGCATATAGTCTTCGGTAATTCCATTCTGACACCTGTAATACATAAGTCCCGCATTTGAAATATAGAAATATCCCAATATTATCAGACCGATGCCTACAACAACGTCTACATAGTGCAAGATTCTTAATGACCTTGGTGGTTGCATCAGTTCTTGAGTTTCATTGTTTCTCTCATTATCCATATGTTACCTCTTTACTTACTATTGTTATATTTAACTATACGAATTTAGCTTCGGTTCGCTTTCAAGAAGTTTTCGCTCGTAGCCTTCAAAATGCTCAATGATAAAGTATCTACATCGCGTAAAATCAGATTGATTATCAAGAAAATCTCGGATTTTTTCGACATATGCCTTCTTCTCAGCATTTGATCGCTTTCTATATAATTTACTGCATCTTGCGAAGTTGATTTTTCTAATATTCTTCGGATTGTGCAGATATACTTTAGTTCCATCAGACATTATATGAGATATGAACCACGGATCCTCATCGCTTCTATACTTTACTACCAGCGGTAGAGGATATTCTATTGAAACTGCCATGATTCTTTCCTTGTTCGAATAGAAAAATTCCGTAAACTCCATATCATCGCAGTCGTTTCTAGTGATCTTAAATATTGCAGGTGTTTTGGAGCGAAAAAACATTCCTTTGAGACTTTCTCGATAATGTACGCTACCCATAATAGATGCAAAGAAGTAAAAAACTGAAACACCCGCATACACAAATGTCAATTCTCTTTCACTGCCAACACTTCGCATTAGTGTGCAATACAATAAAATAAGTAGAGCATCCGACATGATGAAAGTGTCATTACGAGTAATTATTGCTAAAGTACCAGCTATCAACAACTGAAGTGATTCCAAAGTACTTACACCTTCAGAAATACTAATCTTCTTACCATGATACGAAGCCAAAATGACTACGAATATGGCCAAGAGAATAGAAGCAATTCCAATTACTAGCTTAGCCGTAGCACCAAAGCTATCACACATCTTCACCTTAATCTTTGGCTTTTCTCTACTATTGATGGTTAGCAATACTATTACACTAGTACACACCGACAATGCGATAATGCAGATCACTATACCTAGTGTCTCATGCAAATTCGCATTTCCACATGCAAACCAACAAATTAACAGACATAGAAACAATGCACTGGTTTTTAATGGTTTAACTAAAGTAGAATCATTACTATTCTTTGTCTTCATCAGGCACCTCAATTCTAGAAACCTCAGAAATCATTTCTATTGTACTAACTATTGTACTAACTGTTGAAGGCGGAGTCTGAAAAACTAATGTCTCTTCTTGGATTGCATTCCATATTGAAGATATAGATACATCTTTATCGAATGCTAAAGATAAGGCCCACCCTTCAACCATAGTGTTTGTTGTATTAGTTACATCAACATTAGCTTGAACTGTACTGCCCCAAGAACTTACCTGTGTGTAAGTAACTTTTAGATTGGCTGAACTTGTCTCAACAGAGTCGGCACTAACTTTGAATAATGGAATTGCACCGACTACTACCGATATTACAATCAGCATACTAACAATCTTTAACCAAGACTTACACTTACTCATTTCTGACACCTCATCGAATTCGTAAATTTACACATTTGTAACAATTTCATCCTAGAGAATAGTACTACTTAGTAAAGAAAACAATATCGAATCACAAGAAAGATACAATTCCGTGGACCACTTCTCATTATATTAGGATGGATATCCCTAGACTAAGCTATGAAAGTATATATGAGAAAGGCCCATACCTAGAAGATAGGTATGGACCATTATAAATGCAAAAATCTTCACGTAAATTTATTGCGCACGTTCAACCTGAATATCCGTAATGATGAACCCCAAGTCATAGGAATCATCAAAGTCAAAGGTTACGGTTATAGTTGCTATATCTCTTACTGGGGCTGGTCGTCCATTAGGGAGGTGTTCACCAGAACTTCCAGAAACCCAATATACATCGTAGGTACACGATGTGTCATCGGAACTTACTATTGAAAAATACGTCATAAAGTCATAATTATTATCGGATACGTTTGTGTCTGTTATCTCAACTCCTAAGAATACCATTTGATTGACTCTAATAGATGCATAATCCGTATCATATCTAATATAATACGAATCATCACTCGTACCAGGTATCAATTCCATAACTTCATCTGAACTGATTTCTTGACCAAATAGAAAATGCATAGCCTGTATGGTGTAAAGAAGAGAATCTTCATTATCATCTATGTGGCAATAGTCAAAAATTTGTGGCCTACTATGAGGAAACGCCGGATAAAATAATTGATAGGCCGAAAAGAGAACTTCCAACATCATGGTTTCATTAAACTCAGAATACTCACGTAGATATACATGATCCTCGTTATCTATAAAATAGTACATACTCCAATTACAAAGTAAGACCAAACCCACATCCTCATAAATCTCTTCTCGAGTTACCCCTTCAGGAGCCGAGACGGACTCGTAAGTTACCGATGACTCAGTCTCGCTAGAAATAGAAGTGGTCGTTTCTGATGAAGTGTTGGAAGCTTCTCCACTTTCGCTTGATTCTGTAGACTCACTAATAACCGAAGATAAATAACTTTGATTTGTGCTGTCCTCGATGGTATTACATCCTGAAAGCAAGATAGACACACATATCATTAGAACAGTTGGAAAAGCGAGAATATTTAAAGCTTTGCTTGTACTTTTTTCTAGCATAACAATTACTTCTTTCACAAATTCTATATGTAACTAGACTATACTTAATCATCAATATTATCAATACCAAATTAAGATTCATTAACATAGTTTGGATATTTATATTATTTTGTGGACCATTTCCATATCTCACCTACCTGTGGTAATTGAAGACAAGTAATTTAGACTGGAGGATTATTTAATGAATAACTATCAAAGAAATCAATCAAAGAATACGAGCTTTTCGAAGATGGCAACCTACAACCGTATGCCAAAGGCAAGCCCAACAAAATTAGCAATTTTCTCCGCAAAACAAATATCGGTCAGATGCAAAAGCAGCCGATCGATATTCGCGATATCATAGCGCCGAGACGCTACTTAAGTATTTACCTACACTAATGCAACTCTTGGAATTAGTTGCCGCTTAGCTCTTCATACATGTAATATGTGATCTGCTCATAAGTACCGGTAAGAGCGTTCAAGTAAGCTGTGTGAATCTGAAGGTCAGTAGCATCCGGGAAATCAATATGTGCCTGACTCATAATTGAATTAGTAATCATATTGCCAATACCATACTTTACAGCATATCCAGGATCAAGAACAATAATATTATAAATCTCCTGCAGATCACTTGCAGCAAGTGAATAACCTAAAGTACTTGAAGCATATGCTACGCAATCGTCGATATCCCAACCTTCAGCATGGATACCTATGTCAAAACGCGCCATTAGCAAAGTATTTAGACTGTTCTCAATAGCGATAATCGTATTAAGGTCAGTATTATCAGAGAAGTATCTAGCAGAATAAGCCTCAACATATGTGGTCCAGCCTTCGTTATATCCTATGGAATCGTTAATAACCATGTAAATATGTTCAGTTGCATTTCTAGTATAAAGTGACTGATACATGTGCCCTGGATATCCTTCATGCGCACAAGTGAGTCCGAAGTTACTAGATACACTAGCTGGGTTAGTAATCAGTAAGTTATCATCATTAACATCCAAGTGATATCCAAGATATGCAGCAGGGCTAAAGTTCTCCTGCAATTCTTCTGGTACATCAAACGTGTGGTATGCATGAGGAGGAATTCCAGGAAAATCTGTCGCAATAGCTCCTTCTAGGAAAGTAAGGTTTGCGCTCATATCACCTTGCGAGAAATCTGCTGCCATATAATCAGCAATTAGCGTTGAATTCGGGTCATCGTAAGCAGCAGCAATAATCTCCATCTCAGTGTTATAGCTGTTTGTAATAGTCTCATCTAATTGTGTAGTCATCTCTTCTATTGTCATTGTGCTATTAGATAGGGCTCTATAAATGTAATCACAATATGCTTCGCCGCCTTCTAAGTAATACAAACCAGTATCCGATCCACCGCTTCCAATTAAAGCGCGCATACGTGAAGCACACTCAACAAACTCTGGGAAGAAACTATCATGCATTGCTGAGTCGTGTTGTTCAATTAATGCAGCCTTCTGATCGTCAGTAATTCCTTCGATGTTATCAAGCCTTGAAGCAAAAGTATCATATAAGAAGCAATTGTCTTCCATAGCTGCAAGATTATCAAAAGAAACCGCTATATCTTCGTATGCTGTATCAGAACTAGCATATCCGTAATCCACTCTAGCCTCTTCGTAATCACAAATCTGATCATAATATCTATCGATATCGGTTACCAATGCAATATAGTTCTCAGCATCCTCTACAGTATCAAACTCGAAAACATCCAACAACAATACCAAGTCGCATTGTGGGCCTGTGAGTGCATTGAATCCAGAAGTAATATACTCGAATCCATCATAGGAATATCCGTAAATTGCCTCTTCAGTGTCATATAAGAACTTATCAAAGAAGATTCTGTCAGATCTATCAAGAGATTCCTTATCTATCGTCAAAAGTTCATCTAGAATTCCATTATAAAAAGCCAATTCCGCATCGTAGTCGACGGTATAATCGCCCCAAGTTGGTTCAACATTATCAAAACCATAATTCTCAGGATTAGCAAAGCAAAGCTCAATATCAACGTAACTAGTAATTACATGTCCAAGAAACTCATCTTCAAGCTCATCTAATAAATCTGAAGCTTCCTGACCCGCGAGAGTACCGTTCGCACGAACAGGATGAATTTCTTCAACTGTAAATACGTGATCAGGGAAATTCAATTCACTAATCGCCGCGCTCGTAGTCGTCTCCTCTGAAGTCTCTTCCGTAGTCTCCTCGGTTGTCTCTTCAGTACGACGATTTCTTCTGCGTCTTCTGGTCTCGTCACTGTCGTCGCCAAATAAGTCCTTAATAAAACATCCGCTCATTGCGAAAAGCATCGACATGATCAAAATCAAGGACACTAACGCTTTAGTAAATCTCTTCATCTTCTATCCTCTTTCTTCACAAATTGGCCTTCCCAAAAGGTCGGATATATCTTAATTCACATCAACAATATCGTCAAGTTCTGTTGCGTTTTCGTCATACTTGACAAGACTTTGCTCATTTGCAATTTCTTCCTTAATAATCGCATCGTAATCAACTGCCCCAAAGTTATTTTTAGGTAAATATGCTCGAAAAGCAATATCAGCCGGTCTCCTTTGCTTGACAAACATCATCTCACACTCAACTCGAATACTCTCCTTAAGCCCCTCGAGCTTACTGCTATCTAACAAATAGTGGTCGTTAGGAACAACTATCGCAACAAGCTTAGTTCCGTTATCAGCATCAGGGAGGCTAATAATACATACCTCCTCTACTCCGAGCACGGTTCTTATAGCATCCTCAATTTCCTTAATATAAACATGCACTCCATTTATTTCGATGCAGTTCTTCTGTTGTCCATCAAAATAGATGAATCCCTTCTCATCTATGTGTCCAATATCACCCGTATGAATCCATTTTCTTCCATCACGATGCCTTCTGATTACTCGATTTGTGCCTCCTTCATCTTCAAAATACCCCAGCATCATGCCAGGCGTATTTACGCAGATTTCTCCCTTTTGACCAACCGTCTTCTCAGCCATTGTCTCGGAATCGATTATCTTTACAATCACCTTAGGAAGTGGAATTCCGATAGTCTTCTCTACGCCCATAATTGAAGTGCAATAAACGCAAGCCGCCATCGCCTCCGACAGACCATAAGTCTCCACAAGTAGCACATTACTGTTTTTCTCTTTCAAAAATTCCAAAAACTCATACTTGTCAACGCCGTTGAACACCGTTCCTGAGGAATACACCTTGCGCAAGAAATCAAAATTCGTCTTCGCCGCACTAGCCGACTTTGTCATTTGAATGAAAGTACTTGGGTACGCGAAAACTGAAGACGCCTTTGTCCCTATCAAAGCCCCCACAAACGTTCCGTTATCGTATGGCGGATATAGCACGACCGTATTACCAACACAAAACTGAGCATGCTTAGCCAAAACAAAATCCTTCGGGGTACTGTTGATTAAACCCGACAAAAACCTATCAGCAACATGCTGCACATTTGACTTTATCTCTTTATCCTCATCATTTTCGAATTCCATATACAAGCAACCGAAAATCTGAGCAACGGCATTAATTGATTCCGATGAGGCCATGATGGTCTTTACTACTCCCTCGGCTCCACCCGAATAGAAGAAAAGCACACAATCCCTACCACTGAACTCTTCTTGCTTAACAACAATGTCATTGTCCTTGCCATACATATTGGTCATCTTCTTGATAAAGTCATCCCACATGAAAGCTGCCACATTGCTTGGTACGTCATATGCCAAGTGCTTCGCTATGCTAATCGACTTAACTTCGCTTCTTAATACCATTTGAAT
>JACCEE010599964.1_pt1 | contig 10929 bp, 9 predicted proteins | sample 7449931 | NCBI WGS metagenome assembly JACCEE01 (sample SAMN15323457, study PRJNA562643) | freshwater metagenome | isolation source: river surface water | place: USA:Blue River Watershed | collected 2017-08-19 | reverse complement strand
TCGAAACTGGCTAATAACGAAATCAAAGCAGCAAGTGTCACGATGTGCGTGAGGATGCGGCCCAGGTGCGTTAAAACGCTTTCGACCGCGGCTTGGTTTTCGTTGGCAAATTTTGCCCTTTCCTTCAAATCCAAATAGTAAGGATCTTCCAGGAAATAATAAGGGGCGCTCATGAGTTTTTGGGCCATATTTTCCCTCAATCGTTGAGCGGTCATATTGCTATGATAATCGAGCAATTTATCAAAGAGCTGTTTAAGTAACGCCAAGAAAACGTCGATCCCGACGATGATGGAGGCGTATGCCAACGAAGTCAACAACGGTTCGGATACCACTGCATCCAAGATAATTTTGAGGGCATAGATATTAAAGAGTGTGGTTGCCGCGCCAAAGATGGCGTTGGCACCCATGATGTAAAAGAAAACCGGGTGGGCGCGGTAACCCTCTTTAAGGACTCGACTTAAAAGACTAGTTTTCTTCATGGCCGTTTTCCTTTTCTTGATAGTACTTTCCCTGTGTCACGAACATATGGTAATATTGCCCCTTTAGGGCCATCAGTTGATCATGGGTTCCGTATTCGGCAAGTCCTGTCGGGGTCAAAAGCGCGATATGGTCACAGAATTTGGTGGACGACAAACGGTGCGAGATATAAATGGCGGTTTTATGTTTAACCAAGGCATCGAAGTCTCGGTAGATGGCTTCTTCCGCCAGAGCGTCAAGGGCGCTGGTGGGCTCGTCTAAAATGATCATGTTAGCGTCTTTATAAAGGGCCCGGGCAATCGCCAGTTTCTGGTTTTCGCCTCCGGAGAGCATCGTCCCGTTCTCATCGATCACCTTGAGCAAGGAGGTTTCTTCTTTTTGGGGCAAGGAGTCGATCTTGTCTTTTAAACCCACCCGCGTCAGGGCATCCAGCGCTTTGTCTTTTCCGCTGGCGTCATCGCCCATGACATTTTCAAGCACGCTCGCCGCATACACCGTGAAATCTTGGAAAACGACCCCAAACATGACCTGCAATTCGTCTTGGGAAAATTCGTGGATTTCGTGACCGTCCAAGAGGATTTGTCCTTCATCCGCGACGAAGAGGCCGGTTAAGAGTTTGACTAACGTGGTTTTGCCTGCCCCGTTGGCTCCGACAAGGGCCAACTTTTCACCTTTATCGATGGTGAGATTGAGATGGCGGACGGCATAGGTTTCGCTGTTAGGGTATTTGAATGAAACATCCTTAAATTCAATCTTGAAGGAACCCTCCAAACGTTTTTTGGTTCCTTGGAATGAGAATAACGATTGATCATCGATGAATTGGTAAAAATCCCCCATATAACGCGTGTGGTTATGGAGATCGGCGATACCTTTGCTGATGGCTTTGAGGGAGGTCGTCAGGGCAATCACGGCTCCGATATAGGCGCTCATCGTCCCGAGCGTCATGTCACCTTGATAGTAACCGTTAATGATGAGGTAGTAGGCCAACCCGTCTTGGATCAAAAGCATTAAGACATCAAACATTCCCCAACCAAAAGCTTTGGCTTTGATATCGCCATAAATCTTGAAATAACTGTTGGAACTTTTGCGGAAATCTTTCCGAAGTTTTTCTTTGAGGTCAAACATACGGACATCTTTTCCATACGTAAAATCGTAGCCCACGTTATTGAAGTAATTCGCTCGTCGGTTGGCGTGTTCCAAAACGTCCTTTTGTTTATATTGATAACGATTGGTCATGGAGTTAGCAAAGATGGAGACTCCCGCGCCTAAGAAACAAGCCAAAATGACCCATGCGTTATAAGTTCCTAAAAGAGCGACGTAAAGTCCGGCGGAGAAAAACATCGGGAACATCGAGAAGCAGACATGGATGATGCCTTCATATCCCCGGTTATTCGTGTCTAAACAACTGAGGGAGGCATATAACTTGTCTAAAAACGGATTATCTTCCATGTATTTGTAGTCAAGACGGAGGAACTTTTGGTTAAACTCGATAAACCGATGCATCCGGAGTGAAAGAGCTTTAATGTCTTTCGATGCGCTCATGATCATCGATAAAGTATAAAGAACCGCGGAGGCGCCCGCGAAGATCGCAATATAAAGAATGATCCGTGAAGTATCCGCGGAACCGAGTTGATCGATGATGAACATCGGCAGTAGAACCGCGATGACCGGGATAGCGCCTGCGACGAGGGTGTTAACCCCAATGGCCCAAAAGATTCCGGTAAGTTTGTCATCCCGGATATCCTTGCGTTGACGTTTTAACATAGCCCACATGCTGGGACCGTTGCTTTTTTTAGTTTTTTCCATACCGCAATACTAGCATAGCAAAAGGCGCCCTTTAAGGACGCCCGAGTTTCTTTTGACCGTTTTATTAGTCAAAAGTGTCAATTGATGGTTGCATCGATGAAAAAGACCCTGAAAATTATTTCAGGTGAAGTAAACGAACGAAACCGGCGGCGGGTTTCTTGAGGATATCCAATAACGGACCAAACAAAGCCAAGGCAATCACGGTCCCGTAACTGAGACTCCATTCCAAACCGAAGATCAAAATCAGAATCAACGTCGTGACTAAGAATATTCCGTCAGCGATCCAACGGACGGTCCCCAAGGTCAAATGGACCCGCGGGGCAATTGTCGAGCAAAGACTTTCCAAAGGCGTGGTCATGAGGTTCGCTTCAAAGATAAGCAAAACCCCGAAAGCCACCACGGGGGTCATCAGCGTAAATAAAACAAGATTGATCCAAAAGGAATCAAAAGCGACGCCTTGATAAAGCGTCCCTGTGAGAAAATTCATGACAAATCCACCGCCGATGAAGATAACGACTTGAGCTAATTCACGGGGAGGGAACTTTTTATTCAGCCAAATGAGATTCACCAAGAAAAACGTCCCGCCGATAATCATCCCGGCGGTCCCGTATTGGATCTGGGCGATCTCCGAAAAGGTTTTAGTAAAGGCATCAAACGGAGACATACCAACGCCAGCAATGATCATGAAAGCCAAGCCATTATAAAGGAATAAGGCACCCAGGGTAAAAATAATCCAAGGATTGACGTGTTTTTTCCAGAAGGCAGGGAAGGTTGTTTTCGTGGGTGTTTGTTTCATGGTGTTGTTTCCGGGATTCATTGTACCTTCTTTTGCATCAAAAAGGTGTGAAAAACGCTTACATAAAGAAAACCTGTGGGATACAGCCACAGGTTTCCACATAAGTTCTTAACGAATCGTGTAAGCGTAGTCAAAGTAATTACTGTCAGCCCCCCGATAATCGGTTTTGGGTTTGACTTTGAGGGTAAAGGCCCCCGCTGTTTGGGCCGTGTAACGAAGAACTTCGCTATTCCCCCCACTGAAGTAAGTCGAGGCAACGACTGCGCCATTTTCGTCCAGAAGCCATAAATCATAGTTCGGCAACGGGCCTCGGGCATAGCGGTATTTAAATCGGAACACTGAGGTGTTGTTATTTAAAAAGGCACTTCGTTCCCAGGCGCCTGCAAAGGCCAGTTTTTGGCCCGGGGTCAGGAAGATCGTTTCCAGCGTCACGGGGTTGGGATTTGAAAGCACTAAGCGACCATGAAGTTGGTTACCATGGGGATAGGCGAGCGCTTGCGTGATATCAAGTGCTCCGGCACCGAAGCGATTGATTAACCCAGACCCCGGGCGAGGCGTGGTATCGATGAGTTCAGTTTGTCCTGAATAGAAAATTTCATCCGTATTACCATCGTCGTCTTTATCCCAAATATCGCGGTAATGCAGGGATATTGTCATATCTGCGTTCTTATAGATTTTGTCGTAATTGGCACTTGCCATCAGGATGGAAACGAGTTCCGGCATGTCCATCGGCCCGTTTTGTTGGATCAACAAGGCCGCCGCTCCGGTGACAGCCGCTGTGGCGAATGAAGTTCCGGAGACATTGCCAAATCCTTGAACCGGCCGGGATTCCCCGAATGCCGAAAGCTGGGGTTTGTTCTGAACGTCATTTTTGATTCGGAAACTTGAGAAATCCGAAGGTTGGCCGCCATGATAGATGCTTCCTATGGTGATGACATTGGCGCAAAGCCCGGGAAATGTGACATAACCTCCGCTATCTATGATGTCTAAAGTATTGCCGGCGGCGGCGATCATCGGGATATGCGTCGAGGAGTAAAGGTAATCAATATATCCTTCTAAATTGATCGGATAGTTGCCGTTGCGGAAATTCGATTCCAACGCGACGCTCATGTTGATGAGGTCAACTCCCTCTTCGATGAGGCGTTCGATGCCAATGAAATTGGGTTCGGAATTGACATCGACATAGAGCATTTCAACGTTCGGGGCGAGGCCAAAAAAACCGCCAATAATGTTCGCCAGCATGTTCGGGTGGCGTTGTTCATCATTGACGGTATAGGTATCGTATAAGGTTGTGACATTGGCTCCGGTTAAAGCGGCCTCGACGGGATCCAACAGACCCGAGTCAAGCAGACCGACTTTGACGTTTGCACCGGATAAAAGCGTTTGTTTCGGGAAATAATCCCAGCGACTATCACGAAGGGCCAAAGCGCCGGAGTTGGCGACTGGGCTCGTCGAAGTTTTCAATGTTTCGGAAGGCAAGTCAACGGAGGAGGCGCGATAAAGGTCCTTGGGGAAGATGTGCATGGAGTCGATTTGGCGGTCGCTTTCAAGCTTACGCGCCATGTCATAGACCGTTGACATCGGTTCGTTTTTGAACGTGTAGAAAAGGTAGGGTGTATATTGACTGACGTAAACTTCTTCGCTCGATAGGTTTAAAAACGCAGCAAAGGCTCGATTCCGTGTCGTGTGGTATTGACGCGAGGATTCCGCGAGCGAAGGAGGCGGATCATCATCGTGTGACCAACTTTCATGGGGACGCTGACTGAAACTGGGGTAAGATAGGCGGATGGAAAGAACATGGTCACCCTTGGGAAGCGCACTGAAAGACCCCGGGGGAACGCCACGTGCGACGATGGCCCCGCTTGAGTCTCGAGTTTCCAGTATGGTTTTCGCCATGACCTTGTCAGGCGCTGGTACGAGCGCCAACAAAAGGGCAAAGCCGAAGATCAGAAATGGGATGGTGCGTTGATGTTGCATCGGGACCTCACTTGAGAAACTTTCAATGCCCCAATGATAAAGCACTGGTTTTTCTTTTACGATGCGTTGTTTTTACACAAATTCGTTTAAGTGTTTCACGGATGAAACAAAAAAAGCTTCGGCTTAATCGCATAATAGCGAGGCTGAAACTTTTTTTCATTTTAACGCGTAAGTGACAAAGTTAGATAAGCTTTAGCGTTTATCCTTTGGGGTAAACCGTTTCTTGGAATAGGACTCGTATGATTTTCTTTCAAAAGGCTTTGAATCCGCTTTCATTTTCCTATCCACTGTCGTGTTTTTTGGGTCATCGGTGCCCTTTTTCGGGTAACCATAACTCCGAGAGGGTTTTCCGTCCGTGGGTCGGGTGGGTTTGGAGAAACGTTGTCCGGAGGGTTTAGAAGCATAACCACGCGACGGTTTCTTAGGTGTATAGGCGTCTTGTTGGGTCGTCGCAAATTCTTGGGTCGGGCGTTTGGTAAAGCCTTCTGGTTTGGGTTCGTAGGTCTTTTTCTTTTCCCATTTTTTCGCGGTTTCTTTTTCCGCACGTTGCTTTTGTTGTTCTTGGTATTCGCGTTTGGCTTTCCGGAAATCGGGGTCGACGAATTCTTTGGGTTTTTCGCTATGGGATGAAGTTCTCGGGGTGGTCGGCTTATCTTGGTGACTATAAGAAGGACGACCCGAGGAAGAACGACTCGAGGAAGGACGACCTGAGGAAGGGCGCCGTTCTTCTTTATCTTCGGAAATTTTCACGCGGTCTTTAACTTCAACCCTTTGGCGAACCGAAGGAATGTCCAACGAAGCATTCGCAAAGGTGGCCGCATAGGGGTGATCTTTGATGAGAGGTATCGTTGAGTGGATATGGCGTTGGATATCTTTGAGACGTCCGACTTCGCCAGGTTCGCACAACGAAAAGACGCTTCCGCTGAAGCCCGCACGACCGGTTCTGCCCATCCGATGGATGTAGGTTTCGGGGTCTTCGGGCAAATCAAAGTTGATCACGTGGGAAAGTTCGGCGATGTCAATGCCACGGGCGGCAATATCGGTAGCGACCAAGACGCGGAGACGGCGCGTTTTAAAATCGGCCAACGCGCGTTCGCGGGCGTTTTGCGACTTATTGCCATGGATGGCGTTGACTTCGACGCCGAATTCGCCTAAATAGGTAGCGAGTTTGTTGGCGCCATGTTTGGTTCTGGTAAACACGAGTGCTTGGATGATCGCGGGATTTTGTAGTAAATAAAGCAAGAGATCGCTTTTTTGTTTTTTGCCGACGTAGTAAAGGCTTTGGGCGATTTTATCGATGGTTGCGTCCACCGGGGTCACGGCCAAACGGACCGGTGAGGTTAAGATGGAGGCGGCTAATTTTTCGATTTCGACGGGCATCGTGGCGGAAAATAACATCGTTTGACGTTGGCTGGGCAATTTTTTGACAATCTTCTCGACATCCTTAACGAATCCCATGTCAAGCATGCGATCGGCTTCATCGAGGACTAGGGTTTTGACGAATTTCAAATCGACATGGCCTTGGGTCATGAGGTCCAGTAAACGACCCGGTGTCGCTACGAGAATATCGACCCCGGCACGTAACTGGGTCACTTGCGAGCTTTGGTTGACCCCGCCGAAAATACAGGTGGTCTTGAGTGGCAAATACTTGCCATAGCTTTTGAAGTTATCGCGGATTTGGCCCGCCAATTCACGGGTCGGAGCCAAAATTAAGGCGCGAATCACGCGGAACGAAGGACGGATGGAATCATCTTGCATCAATCGTTGTAAGATCGGGACCGCAAAGGCTGCGGTTTTTCCGGTTCCGGTTTGAGCGGAACCTAAAAGGTCTTTGCCTTCTAAAAGCAAAGGAATAGCTTCTTCTTGAATCGGGGTCGGTTCTTCGAAGCCTTCGTCGATGAACGCCTTTAAGATCGGGGCGATGATGTTAAGTTGTTTGAAATCCATGGTTTCTCCTGCCGTTTCGGTCCCTTTTTGAAGGGGAAGCCCTAACGCACTCGGTAATCATAGCATAAACCCTTCTTCATACCTAGGATTATTTTCTAAAGAAAAAAACGCCCGAAGGCGTTTGCTAAGTTTAGGATTCCAAATGGACGTTGGCTTTGAGGTATGTTAAACATTCCACGGGGGTCTGCTCGAACACTTCGGCACATTCGGCCAGGAACATCTGACTGGCGGTGTCGAGGATTTTAATCGCGCTGGCATTGACGTGGCCACTTTGGGCTAAAGTCCTTTGCGAGACCAAGTACTTTTTGGTTAAGAAGGCCAAGTCCGTGGGATTGCCGGTTGTCAGTTTTTTGCCATAGGCATCTTTGGTCACACGGGCATCGGTTAAAATCACTTCGTCGACGCCATTCATGAAAATCACCAAGTCAAAGGCTTGTTTCTTCGTGATGAGTTCTCGGATAAGGGGGCTTTCAGTGGGGACAAAGAGGGTCAATTTAGGGCTACTGGCGGGAGTTAATTTGTAATAAGGCTTATGGTCTAGTATCGTGGTTTCGAGGATGCGGCAAACGCCATGGACGCGATGGAAAACCGGATGTCCGTTGGGATACATAGCCTCACCTCCTAAAAAAAACGTAAGTCAGACATCGACCTACATTTCCTTTCCTACCACGCGAAGTGGTTAGGATTATTATAGCATTTTTCGGGGGTTTTGTAAGGAAAATACAAAAAAACCACCTTGGGGAAGGTGGTTGGTCGTCGATCTTTGGCGTGGGCTTAGCGGACAATTTCAGCGTTGATGACGCCGTCTTTTTTCGACAAGGCGCTGTCTTTGCCCATCAAAGCGATGAAGTATTCGGTTTGGGTCGCGAGCATATACGGAGCAATCCACAGATAAAGGATCCCGAAGGTCAATGTGCCTAAAAGCATCCAGCCGATGAAACTGAGGTGCAGGACGAAGAGTTCCCATTTGTGACCCTTCATCAAACGTTCGCTTTCATCCAAGCATTTCTTGAACGAATAGTCGGGGTGTTCGGCGGCGATGTATTCGGCGGCGGAGTAGGCAAAGGCTTTGATAATCCCGGGGATGATGAAAAGCAAGGACCATAAGAAGACCATCAAGGCTTTATAAAGGCCGAGGATAATCTTTTCGCCGAAGTTGACTTTGAAACCATTGAAGAGGGTCCCAATTTCGTATTCGCCTTTACGCGAACCATCGAGGAAAACAGAGTAGAGCCCGACCAACATCGGTCCGGCGAAGACAAGGGCAACGATACCGGCAGTCGCAGCGCCGATGCCGTCGATGATAATGCCATATAGAAGAACGGCCAAAATCGCGTAACCCCAATGACCTTTGAGGTGTTCCAACGCTTTCGTCTTTAATTCTTTGCGGTTCATGTTTTGTACCTCCAAAACAATTTAAATATACAACACTGAAAAGAGAAATCAAGCCCCTCAAAAGTGAATTTTCCGTGTCACTTCTTGGTCGGATCGAAATTCCACCCTCCGTCGCCATGGTAAATCATCTGTTTTGACATGCCGCCATCGACCGTCATGGTTTCACCATCGATGAAGCGGGCTTTGTCGCTGACCAGGAATAAAACGAGGTTGGCTATGTCTTCGGGTTGACCCACCGTATGGGTCGGATGTTGCAGGTAATCTTCTTTGGAAAAGTCATAAGGAAACGTGTCGATCCAACCCGGGGCGATGGCGTTCACGCGGACTTTCCCCGCAAGCGAAATCGCCAAGGCTCGGGTTAAGGCCCCGAGGGCCCCTTTGGCGGCACTGTAACTCTCGGTGTTGGCTTGGCTCATTTTTTCGCGCGTGGATGAAATATTGATAATTGAAGCTCCGGGAGCAAAATGGTCTTTGAAAAGTTTGGCAAGGAAATAAGGAGCGATGGCCCCCACTTTCAAAACATAATTAAAATCCTCATACGAACAATTCTCGATCCCGCCTTTGGAAAGGCAGGCGTTGTTGATGAGGTAATCGATATGACCGAAATCGTGGATGACTCGGGTAGCAAATCGAGTCAGCGTTTTTTCGTCCGCGAGGTCCCCGATGAAATAGGGATTATCGAGTAGGTCGATGATGGCAACCTTATCCCCGTTTTGTTCGAACGCTTGGACGATGGCCCGGCCGATGCCTTTGGCACCCCCGGTAACGACGGCAATTTTATTCATAAAACTCCTTCCATTAACCTCCGCCTAAAAAATGGGTGAAGACGACTTCGTCGCCATCGTGGAGGGTGATATCGAAACGGTTGGCGTGGGCAATCCGTTTTTGGTTCACGAACATGACACATTCTTGAAAATCCTTGGGGTCGACCTCCGGATGCTTCTTGAGAAACGAAGCGAAAATATCCTTCATCTCGCCGGGTTCGACATGAAGCGTATCAAGGTTGTATTTGCTTCGCAGCAGATTGAGAAAAGTGATTTTTACCATACGTTTATTTCTTAAAGACGATTTTTTCGTTGTTGTTGAGCGTGTCCACCATCAAGATTTGATTGGCCAAGACACCCGGACGATGGGTGATGTATTTGATGAATTCGGCCACCATCAGATTGGCAATGATCGGTGGGATAAAGGTCGGCGAACCCATGGTTTTTTCGAGGCCTTCCGGCGAAAGGCCATAAAAGTCGTGAAGTAAATGCGATCCGGGAAGGGAAATGCCGACCTGTCCGTACCAACCCCCAACGGCTCCATGGAGCAAGGGTTTATGGTGCTTTTCCCCGATGGTTTCAAGAAAAAGTTTGGTTTGGATTTGATCGACAGCGTCGATGATAAGGGCTACGTTTTCAAACACCGAGGATTTCAAGTTATGGACGGTATCAAAAAACGCCGTGATTTCCATGTCCGGGTTGATCTTTTTTAATTCTGATACCAGCACGTCGACTTTGGGTTTCCCCAAGGTGTCAATTGAGGAAAACAGTTGACGGTTGAGGTTCGAGGTTGAGAAACGGTCGTAGTCCACAAGCACGAGCGAACGGACTCCTAAACGGGCGAGTGAACTGGCGACGAAACCGCCTAATCCGCCGAGGCCAACCAAAAGGACCCGCGTCGAGGCGACTTTTTCCATTTCCATGTCCGACATGATGCCGGCATTCTGAACAAATCGATTGTCCGGGAGAAACGCCATCGACTTCACCGCCCCGTTTGAAACATCCTTAATCCAAGTATATCAAAAACGATTTCCGGATAAATTTACATTTTCGAGAAAATAACCAAGATGACGGAAACATCGGTTCCGGCATGGAACAAGACCGACGCCAACAGGGAATCGTTTTTCTGGCTGAGCCAGCCCCACACGAAAGCGAGCGGCAATAAATACGCCAAGAACATCAGACTATCGTTGGTATAGGTCACTCCAGTATGGTGAAGCACAAACGGGAGGATGAGAACCAGGTTCGTCAACAAGGGACCTAATATCGGTTTCATTTTATTTAAGAAAAGCCCTCGGAAAAGCAGTTCTTCGTTGAACGCATTGCCAAGAATGAAAAGGAGAATCCAAGGAATCCAAGGGATTAAGCGTTCAACGGTCAAATTGACCGCGCCAAAAAGGGTGGCAAGGAAGTACGACCCAATGGAGCAAACCACGAAACTGATGCCACCGATGATGAGCCCGCGGCGGAGTTTGCCTTTTTGCAAGCCAACAGAACCGAGTGAACGCCGCGATAACAGGGTTAACCCGATAATCGTTAAGACAATCCAAAGGGTGCTGTCCAATTTGTCGATGGCTATGCCGAACGGGGTTAATAGAGGTCGGTGAAATAGATTAAGCCACAACTGCGTCGAAGGCACATACAAATCGATAGAAATGGCCACTAAAGCAATCAAGAAAGCCAAGAACACATCGGCGTGTCCCTTGAGATTTTTTGTTCTTTTGAGGAAAAAAGCGCCAAGGAAAAGGACTACGGCAAGCAGGATGC
>JACCEE011932016.1_pt1 | contig 10932 bp, 10 predicted proteins | sample 7449931 | NCBI WGS metagenome assembly JACCEE01 (sample SAMN15323457, study PRJNA562643) | freshwater metagenome | isolation source: river surface water | place: USA:Blue River Watershed | collected 2017-08-19 | reverse complement strand
CCCGTGGCGGGCGCGCGCCCCGCGCGCCCGGCGCCGCCGACCCTCCTCGGGGGCACCTACGTGGTCTGGCGCCCCTGACCCTGCCCGTCCCGGATCCCCTCCGCGACGGCCCGGAGACGCGTCCCGGCCTGCACCCACCGCGGGTCGCGGCGGAGGACCTCCTCCCGCGCCACCTGCGCGAGGTTCAAGCCCACGACGACGCCCCGCTTCCACGATCGGTCGACCAGACGGAGCTGCCCCGCCACGGCGTGACGCTGCGCCTCCGCCGAATCGCGCGGGACGGTCGCGCCGCCCTCGTGCCAGCAGCGCGCGCCGGCCACGAGCCAGGCGAGGCCCGCGCGTCGGCAGAGCTCCACGTCCTCGCCGCCGTGCCGGAACCCCTCGTCGAACCGGACGTGCGCCGGGAGGTGGAGGCACGCCCCGGAGAGCGCGTCCACCACGCGATCGTCGTCGGGCAGGTCCGTTCGCTGGACGACGCGCCCCCAGCCCGTGACGTGCATTCCCGCGCTCTCGACGCCCTGAGGCCCCAGGAGGACGGGCCCGCACACGCCACCGCGCGCCGCCAGACGTTCGAGGCAGTCGCCCTCGGGAGCGGCGTCGTCGTTGAGCATCACCGCGAAGGGGGTGCGCACCGCGGCGAGGCCTGCGTTCGCGGCCACGGCGAAGCCCGACCCGCCGCCGAGCCGGAGCTTCGGGACGTCGAGGTCGAGCCCCTCGTCGGTGTCGTCCACCACGAGCACGCGCCACCCTTCGCAGGCGGTCAGTGCACGCGCGAGCAGGTCCACCCTGCGACGGTGCGGAATCACGACGGTCAGGCGATCGCGGAGCATGCGACCACGCTCAGCGCGTGCGACCCGGAGGGGCTTCGCGCTGCGTCAACGCGATGTCGACCCCGTCGATGACCGCGGTCCCGACGGTCACGGGGTAGCGTGCTGCGCGCCCCTGGGGCTCGAGCGGGCCCGGGCGACCGTCCCCGTCGGCGTCCACCGCGGCCTCGAGGTACACCTTCCCGGCGTTCTGGGGGACGAGGATGCTGTAGGGACCGGGCCGCGCGATGCTCGCGAAGGCGACGACCTTCGGGGCCTTTGCACCCGCCGCACCCGAATGATCTCCGTCGAAGGCCGTGATCTTCACCTCACCCGCGCGCCATGCCGCCCAGATCACGGCGCCCTTCACGGCGACGGTCGGCCCGCTGACTTGTCCAGGGACGCCGGGCTTTCCGCCGGGGGGCGGCTGCGTGGGAATCCCCGGCTTCGGCGGCGTCGGGATTCCCGGCTTCGGGGCGGCAGCCTGCCCGGGCGAGGGCGCTCCCGCGGGACCCGCGCTCGGGGAACCCGGAGCCCCGGGGGTGGGACTCCCCGGGATCCCCGGCTTCGGCGGCGTGGGGATGCCCGCGACGGGCGTGGGCGTCCCCGCCACGGGCGTGGCGGCGCCTGCGACAGGAAGAGGGGTGCCAGCGACGGGCGTGGCGGTCCCTGGGACCGGCGTCGGCGTTCCTGCGACCGGAGTCGGCGTTCCGGCCACGGGGGTCGCTGCCCCCGCGACGGGGGTGGCCGACGGGACCGCGGCGGGTTCGGCGGACACGGCAGGAGCGGGCTCCTTGTCGGCCTCGGCGGCGCGCACGAGGATCTCGTCGTCCCCGCACCCTACGCCGAGGACGAGGAGGAGCGACAGACTCGAGAGGAGGAGCGTGCGCGAGGGGCCCATGACGCGCTAGGCTATCTCGATGCTCCACCGCATGGTCCGCGTCGCGCTCTCGCCGCCCATCCTCCTGATGGTGACGAAGGTCTACGTGCCGGTGCTCTTCCCCCTCACCTTCGGGATCGCCCTCGCCGCCGCGTGGCTCGACCGCGCGCTCGGCTTCGAGCACGGCTTCGTGGGGACGCCCCTCAACTACGCGCTGGCGGCCGTCTCGCTCGTGGCGGGGCTCGCGGTGGTGGGCGTGTCCTACGCGGAGCTCGTCACGGCGGGAGAAGGGAGCCCCTCCCCGACCGCCGGCCGCACCCTGAAGCTCGTGCGGACCGGCATCTACGCCTATTGCCGCAACCCGAGCGTCCACGGAAAGCTCCTCGGCGTGCTCGCCGTCGGCTTCGCGATCAATTCCTTCGCGTTCTGCTTCGTGCTCGTGCCCCTCCTCCTCGCGGGCTCCCTCGTCGAGAAGGTCTGGCGACAGGAGCCGCAGCTCGTCGAAGTCTTCGGAGACGAGTACCTGCGCTACAAGGAAGAGGTTCCCCTCTTCATCCCGTGGAAGCTCTTCGGAATCCGGCGTAGGATGTAGCGAGCGCGCGCCCCTGCAGGCGCGCATCCCCCTTGGAGACCTGGATGGACATCACCCTCATCAATCCGCCCGAGCAGCTCCGCATCTGGGCCGGCATCCCCAAGGCCATGGCCTACGGCGTCTACTGCTTCCCGCCGCTCGGTCTGATGTACATCCAGGCCGCCATCGAGAAGCGCTCGAACTACAAGGCCGAGATCTACGACCCCGTCGTCGACGATCTCGACTACCCCGACTTCGAGGAGCAGCTCAAGCGGTACCCGCTCGACCTCGTGGGGATCAGCGCGTTCACGCACTCGCTCCCCGACGTCCAGATGACGATGAACATCGTCCGGAAGCTCAACCCGAACGCGAAGATCGTCCTCGGGGGGCCGCACTGCAGCATGTTCCCCGAGTACGCGGCGCAGCTCCAGAACGCCGACGCCATCCTCACGGGCGATGGTGAGGACGCCTTCCTGGAGATGGTCCAGCGCTACGACCAGGGACAGTCCTGGGAGGGCATCGACGGGGTCTGGTTCAAGGACGGGAGCGGGCAGCTCGTCAAGAACAAGGAGCGCAAGTCGACGAAGTCGCTCGACGCCTACCCCTGGCCCGACCGCTCGCGCACACGCTTCCGCGACTACTACCTCCCCGGCTGCAAGCAGCCGTTGAACACCACGGCCATCACGAGCCGCGGGTGTCCCCACTCCTGCCCGTTCTGCCTCACCTACAAGAAGCAGTACCGGATGCGGGACATCGACAACATCCTCGACGAGATGGAGCACTGCATCTCGCTCGGCATCACCGAGACCCACTTCATCGACGACCTCTTCACCCCGAACAGCCAGTGGGTGTTGAAGTTCTGCGACGGCATCGAGCGCCGCGGCCTCAAGTTCAACTGGGGCTACAAGACGACGATCGCCGGCACGACCCGCGAGCAGATCCGCCGCTGCCGGGAGACCGGCTGCACGAAGATCCACTTCGGCGTCGAGAGCGCGAACAACGAGGGCCTCGACAAGTGGGGCAAGCACTGCGACACCGACGACGTCCACCGCGTCTTCAAGTGGTGCCGTGAAGAAGGGGTCCGGAGCGTGGCCTACATCATGCTCGGCGGCCCGCACGAGCGGAGCATGGACGAGGCCGTCCACAACGTCGACGAGATGCTGAAGCTCGACGCCGACTACGCCGTCTTCGCGGTCTTCAGCCCCTACCCCGGCACGGATTCCTTCGAGGAAGGTGCGAAGAAGGGCCTCTACCCGGCGGATTGCTGGGATCGCTTGATGAAGGATCCCCTCTGCGGCGTGGAGGTCCCCGCCTGCTGGGAGGAGCACCTCACGAAGGCGCAGATCCTCGACCTCCTGAAGATCGCGCACCGCAAGTTCTACATGCGCCCGCGCTTCGTGGCGCGCTCGATGGCGAGCCTCGCGAGCACGGCTGAGCTCAAGCGCCTCGCGCAGGGCGGGCTCTCGATCCTGAAGCTCGAGCTCCTCAACGCGAAGAGCCGCACGGCGCCGGTCTGAACGCCTTCGGTACCTCCCCGACGAGGGGAGCCCGGGCGACGTGACTCAGCTGACGGAGGGGGGCGCGGTCCCCCTCCGTTTCACGGCGACCGCACGCCTCCCCCCGGGGCGCTCCGGCGGCCACCCACGACGGAGGCGGCCCGAGGTGTCACTCCACGAGGAACTGGCCCATCAAGCCGCCCGTGTGCTCACCGTGGCTCGGAGCTACGCCGTCCTCGTGGTTCGCCATGTGGCAGTGGTACATGTAGGGGTCGGTCGTGCTCGCGTAGTCGTCGAAGCGCGCCACGAACGAGACGCTCTCGCCGAGGGGCACGAAGACCGTGTCCTTCCATCCCCGCTCGTGGTCGGCCACCGCGCCGTCCGAGCGGGACACGATCGAGAACTGGACGTCGTGGATGTGGAAGGCGTGGCCGAAGGTCCGGTTGTTCGTGATCGTCCACGACTCCGTGTCGCCGAGGTGGACGACCTGGTTGACGACGTCCTCGTCATAGGGCTGCCCGTCGAAGCTGAAGGGCGTCCCGGGACCGTCGTCGGTGATGGCAATCGTGCGCTCCACCGTCGCGTCGGCTGCCGACCACAGCTGGGTCGGCGCGAGGGTGTCGGGGATGCTCGTCACGCCTCCGTCCGCGGGTGCCCCGACAGTGACGCGGAGCACGTCGAAGGTCGTGTTGTTGAGGAGACTCCCGAACTCGCCGCTCGTGTTGGGCTCGCCGCCGGGAAAGCCCAGGGGGAAGCCGCCGTTGAAGGACTGGAGCACGAGCGTGTCGCCGACGGCCTGACCGGAGAGGTCGACGAGCACCTCGTAGCGCTCGCCCACCGCCATGGGCAGGCGCGTCACCGGGATGGGCGCGTCCACCAGACCGCCGTCGGTGGCGATCACCCAAAAGGTGCGGCCGTCCTCGAAGCCCAGGTTGTAGCTGCGCTCGATCTCGGCATTCAAGATGCGCAGGCGCACCACGCCCGCGGGGAGGGTCGTATACGCGCCCGGCGTCCCGTTCGTGAGCATGACGTCGCCGTAGACGGCGTCGGTGTCGATAGTGTGGTCGTCATTGAAGCGCCGGCTCGTGAGCACGAGGGGGATGTCGTCCACGCCGTAGGTGCGCGGAAGCGGCAGCGCGGCCTCCTCGTCGTCATCCACGAGGATGAGCCCGCCTGCGCCCATCGCGATCTGCTCCATCGTCATCATGTGGAGGTGCGGGTGGTACCAATAGGTGCCCGCGCGGTTCATCACCGTGAAGGACGGCGACCAGGTCTCTCCTGGCGAGATGCGCTGATGTGGACCGCCATCGGCGGCGGCGGGCAGGTGGAACCCATGCCAGTGCGCCGTCGTGTCGTCCATCCTCAGGTCGTTCGTCACCTGCATCTGCACGGCATCGCCGCGCGACATCCGCAAGGTCGGGCCCCAGAAAGTCGCCCCGTTGTAGCCGTACGTGGGCGTCGCGTCGCCGTCGAGGAAGGCCTGGCTCGACTCGGAGAGCGTGAGGTCGAACGTGTCGCCCTCGATCACCGGGGGGATCCACAGGCCCGTCGGGTCCGTGTCGACGCTCTTGGAGCCGTCGCTGCAGGCCGCGAGGGCGAGCAGGGTCAGGGTCGGGATCATGCGCAATCCTCCGCGCAGTTCTCGGTAGTCTCGGGGCCGTCGCACGTGCCATCCCCGCAGCAGCGTTCGGTCTGTCCGGGCGCGCACGCGGCGGGTTCGTCCGTCCCGCCACCCGTTCCGCCGCCGGGTGTCCGCGAGAACGACGGGTCCGGCGTCGCGGTCCAGCACCGGGGGACGTACGGGAACGTGTCCGTCAGGACATACACGTAGGTCGCGACGATGTCGCCGTCGATCGTGAGGGTGTCGACGCGCCCGTTGCAGGCGTCGAGGTCGCCGAGGCCCGCGATGTACTCCCAGTCCGCCTCGAAGGTTCCGTCGTAGGTCCCACCCGGAGCACCCGAGGGACGTGTCCCGGTCTTCACACGGTAGCTGGCACGGAGGGCGCGCACTTCGCTCGTGGCATCATCCCCCTCCGCGTGCCCATACCGGACAACGATGGGGTACCCGTCGGCAGCCCATCCGACCTGCCGCACCTCGGGCGTCGTCGGCACCAGCGAGGTCGGCACCCCGTGGTAGTGGTAGGCGCCGCCGGGTTGCACGTGCGCGAGGTTGCAGTCCACCCCGAGCGCCGTCGGGTGCGCCACCGAGTCGCTCTCGAAGTAGCCGTTCGCGGTGCCATAACGGAGGGCCTCGTAGCGCCAGGCCGGGTCGTCGTTCCACGTCTCGGCCGTCCCCGGGTCGAGCACCGCCCCGCTGAAGAGTACGCCGAAGACCTGGACCCCCGAGACGACACTGGCACCGGGTCCCGAGGGCGTGACGGGCACGCGCGCGCTGTACACCTGGGCGGCGATGGCGTTCGGGTTGCCTGCGTTCGGGAAGTCTCCCACGTCGTGATCGACGATACCGTTGGCGGTCAGCAGCCGCGAGGCCCCGTCGACAGCCTCGGTGTAGGCGTGTGCGACACCGAGTTCACACGCCAGGGCACGTGCCGTGCGCGTGCACGCCAGCGGGGTGACGTTGATCGTGGCGGGGTCACTGGACGCAGCGGGGAGCGCCGTCGACGGGGTACCCGGTGACGCGCAGCTCGGGCCATCGTCCGTGTGGGTGTGCACCGCGTCCGTGTCCTGCGCGGTGTCCTCGGTGTCGCCGCAGGCGACGAGCGCCGCGAGGAGGAGAAAGGGAGAGGGGGTCATCGGGCAGGTCATCGGGCGGGTCCTCGCGCCGAGCCTATGCCCACGCCAGGACCTCCGTCCGTTGCGACTCCGTCCCGGACTGTGTCCGTTCGTATCCGTGGCTGGCCGGCACCCTCGACGGCATGCAATGCTCCCGGCATGCTCCCCTCGGTGCTCGTCGTGGAGGACGATGCCGCGCTCGCGGCCCTCGTCGCCGGATTCCTCGCCGCCTCCGGCTGGCGCGTGAGCGTCGAGGGCGACGGTACACGCGCCGTCGGACGCATCCTCGCCGAGCGTCCCGACGCCGTCGTCCTGGATTGGATGCTGCCCGGTCTCGACGGCCCCGACGTGCTGCGCGCGGTACGCGACGCGTACGACGGCCCGGTCATCCTCGTCACGGCGCGCGGCGACGAGGGCGACGAGGTCGCGGGCCTCGCTGTGGGCGCCGACGACTACATGGCGAAGCCCGTGCGTCCGCGGGCGCTCCTGGCGCGCCTCGACCGACTGCACCAGCGCCGCGCGAGCGAGCCTGCGGCGCGGGGGCCCCTACTCGAGGTCGATCGCACGCGTCGTGAAGCGCGCGTCGATGGACTTTCCGTGACGCTCACCACGGCCGAGTTCGACCTTCTCTGCGTGCTCGAGGCCCGCGCAGGAGAGATCGTCGAACGCGACGCCCTCTACCGTCTCCTCTACGGTCGCCCCTGGGACGGCGTCGATCGGTCCCTCGACCTGCGCGTCTCCCGTCTCCGTCGGAAGCTCGGCCGCGACGACGCCCAGCGTCTCGTGAAGAGCGTTCGCGGGATGGGCTACCTGCTGGTACCGACATGACCGGGACGCACCGGCGGCGGGACCTGCGCAACTCCGTCTTCGCGCGACTGCTCGCGGGGACGGTGCTGGCCGTGCTCCTGGCCCAACTCGCGGGGGTGACCCACGTCCTCGCGGAGCGTTCCGACACCCCGCGCGCCGCCTGGCAGGGCGCGGCCGACGCTGCGGCTCGCACGCTGGTCGAGGGACTCGATGCGCACCCCCCCGAGGATCAGCGTGCGGAAATCCTCGCGCGCGCGTCCTCGCGCGGCTGGCGCGCGCAGGTGGTGGCCCGCGGCGTGCGGCCCGAACCTCCACCCGGGCGCAGGTTCCCGCCGCCTCCCTACGCACGCGTGACCCTCGCAGGGGGTGACGACCTCGTCGTCGACGCACCTGGATGGAAGCCCACGGGATTCACGATCGCGCTCGCGGCCCAGATCCTGCTGTCCGTCGCCGGGGTCGGGGGTGTGGTCTACCTGCTCGGGCGGCCGCTCGCACGGGACCTCGATCGCATCCGCGACACACTCCAGCGCATCGGGAACGAGGAGCTATCGTCGCGCGTGGGTCCCCTTCGGACCCGCGACGTCGCCCCCGTCGGCAGCGCGATCGACGTGATGGCCGACCGGGTCGAGGCCCTCGTCACGGCGCAAAGGGAGCTCCTCCAGACCGTCAGTCACGAGCTACGGACGCCCCACGCGCGCTTGAGATTCCGCCTCGAGCACCTCGCGACCGCGGCGGACGGCACGGCGCGTGCGGAGCTCCTCGTTGCCATCGAACAGGACCTCGACGAGGTCGACGCTCTGCTCTCCGAGCTCCTGGCGTACGTACGGGTAGACGGTCAGGTCGAGCCGCGACTAGGCACGGAGGCGGACACCGAGGCGGAGCTCGCGGACTGGCTCGTCGACGTCGTCGAACGAGCCGACCTCGGCGACACGGACGCCGAGGTCGTGCTCGAGGTTCCGCCCGGGGTCCCCCTCCCGCGGGCTCCACGAAGCTGGTTCGACCGCGCCATCGGCAACCTCGTGCGAAACGCGCGACGCCACGCGCGCACGCGCGTCGAGGTGCGCGCGCGGGTCGTGTCTGACGGCCACCTCGAGGTGACCGTCGACGACGATGGACCGGGATTCGCGCCAGGGGACCGGGAGCGTGTCGTGCAGCCCTTCGAGATCGGGGGGAGCCCCGGGAGCGTGGGCCTCGGTCTGGCGATCACCTCTCGGGTCCTCGTCCGTGCCGGTGGCACCCTCCAACTCGACACCTCCCCAGACGGCGGAGCACGGGTCAGGACGACGTGGCCGGTGTAGCCCCGCCCACCCAACCTCACGTGCACGTGAGGTTTCCCTCCCCGCGGGCCCCACGACAGGGTAAGGGCCACGGAGAGAGGTCCGTCCCATGATCCGCTCCGCCCTCAAGTCCGGCATCAAGAAGCTCGCCGACCGCGTCCTGGGCGCCCCCGTTCCCGCGCCCGCGCCTCCCGCGCCGTCCTGGAAGACCGCAGCGCCCGCGTCGTCGCCTGCGCCGAGCGCGCCCACGGTGTCGAGCGCCTCGGCCGCGCCGGTCGCAGGACCCGCCGCATCCGCCCCCACGGTGTCGAGCGCCTCGGCCGCGCCGGTCGCGGCACCCGCCGCCTCGACGCCCGAGGTCGCTCCTCCCGCGGCGGTGGTGCCCGCATCGGGTGCGAGCCTCGCCGGTGGCTCCGAACCGGACGTGCAGTCCGGCGCGGACAACGCGGAGCCACCCTCCCCCTCCCGCGGCAAGAAGCCTCCCAAGGCCAAGGTCACCAAGCAGCAACGCGCCGCGGAGACCACCGCGCGCCTCGAGGACGCCGTCCCCGTCACGGAACCTGTGCCCGCAGAGACGATGGTCGCGGCGCCGCCTCCCGTGGAAGCCGCCGCCGCTGCGCCCGCCCCCGCGGACGACGTGGTGGGTCCCGCCCTGAGCATGGAGGCCCTCCAGGAGGTCATCGACGAGATGGTGCGCCCCGCCCTCCAGGGCGACGGCGGGGACATCACCCTCCTCCGCATCGAGGGGGGGAAGGTGTTCGTGAAGCTCGTCGGCGCCTGTTCGACCTGCCCCTCGTCCATCGCCACGCTCAAGCTCGGCGTCGAGGCCCTCCTGAAGGAAGAGTTCCCGGCCATCGAGGAGATCATCCAGGAGATGTGACCCAACGGGGTCGTCCGCGCCACGTCTGCGAACGCGCAGGGTTCCGGAAGGGGCGCCAGACCACGGGGGTGCCCCCGACAAGGGTCGGCGGCGCCGGTCGCGCGCCGGCGCGCGACCGTGAGCGGGCAGAAGCTCCGTCGAACGCCGAGGCCTGCGAGCAGGGTCTTGTCCGAACGCCCGTTCCGTGCGACGATCCCGCACCGGAGCGTCTTCGCACATGATCCTTCTCCTCGGACTCCTCGCCTGCGACCTCGGCATGGACGCCGTGGCCATCTCGCCCATCTACGGGTGGGTCGATGGCTGCAACGTCGTCACCGTCACCGGTCACGGTTTCAGTGACGACGTGACGGCCAGCCTGAACGGCAACGCCCTCACCAGCCTCGTCCTCCCCACCGGCGTCCTCGACAAGGGCTTCCGCTTCGACGGTGTCGTCCCCGCGGCCACCGCCGCCGGCACGGTCGACGTGGTGGTCACCAGCGGCGGTGTGACCGACACGATCACCGGCACGGGCGGCTACACCTATGTCGCCTGCCCCCAGCGCGGGCTCATCGAGGGGATCGACCTCACGACGGCCGCCGCCGGGAGCACGGTCACCCTGAGCGGGTGCAGCCTCGACACGGCCCTGTCCGTGCAGCTCGTGAAGCCCGACGGGACCCCCGCCAGCGACGCGGCGGGCACTCCCGTCGCGCCCGCGGTCCTCACGAGCGCCTGCGGCACGGCGACCGTGACCTTCACCGTGCCCGGCGTGAGCGACGGCGCCTACTACCTCCAGCTCCTCGACGAGACGGGCACCGTCGTGAGCGGCGGCATCTGCCCCCCCATCGACACGGCCGACACCGCCGCGCCCGCCTGCACCGACTACCCCTTCACCGTCGGAGCCGCCCGATGAGCTCGATCCTCCTCCTCGCCCTCTCGCCCCTCTTCGTGCAGCAGGCCGAGGCCGGCCAGACCGGCAACCTCCGCGGTGAGATCCTCGACGACGGCGGCCTCCCCGTCCCCGGCGCCACGGTGACGCTCTCCGGCGCGAACATCGCCGGAGAGCTCGCGACCACCTCCGACGCCGACGGCGTCTTCCGCCTCGTCGGCATCGCGCCGGGCACCCACACGATGCGCGTCAGCAAGCAGGGGCTGCGTCCCGTCACCCTCCAGGTGATCGTCCGCCTCGACGAGACGGCCTTCGTCCCCGTCACGCTCCCCGTGGGCGCCGAGGAGCTCACGGTCCAGCAGGAGCTCCCGGTCATCGACGCGACGCGCTCCGCCGTGTCGACCGAGCTCTCCGCGGAGACCCTCTCGAAGCTCCCGACGGGCCGTTCCTACCAGGACGTCGTCAACATGATCCCCGGCGTCTCGGGGCGTGTCGACACCCAGAACGGCGGCGGCGGCAACGGGAACCCCTCGGTCCGCGGCGAAGGCCAGTACGGGAACAACTACCTCGTCGACGGCGTCTCCACGCGCGCCCCCGCCACGAAGACCTTCGGGATG